>OAUF01000005.1_pt1 | contig 224073 bp, 184 predicted proteins | sample 1495111 | NCBI WGS metagenome assembly OAUF01 (sample SAMEA2580002, study PRJEB22360) | human gut metagenome | reverse complement strand
GAGAGGACGTTTAGACGCAAGAAGGACGCTGAAGAGCTTAGTTGCGGATTTGAGGTTCTTATAATAAAAGTCGCGAATATAGCGAAAATCCCTTAGTCCGGTAACATTATTTTTTTATTCAACTGTTTCTGTGGATGTATGGTTCGACTTGTAACATGTTTGTAATATCTATGTCATTTTTGCGTAATATTTGTTTCAGACCTTTGCAACCAAATACATAACAAGCAATTATGGAGACATTCTATCTCTTTCTGATCATTTTCCTCTTTGTGCTGGCGGTGTTTGACCTGTCAGTCGGAGTTAGTAACGATGCGGTCAATTTCATGAATTCGGCAATAGGGTCGAAAGCTGCATCTTTTAAAGTAATAATGGTGATTGCCGCGATCGGCATCTTTGTCGGTGCTTCGCTATCCAACGGAATGATGGATATTGCCAGGCACGGAATTTACCAGCCGCAACATTTCTATTTTTCAGAAATTATGTGTATTTTGCTGGCTGTCATGCTCACCGATGTGGTGTTGCTGGATATTTTTAACTCTCTGGGGATGCCCACTTCGACTACCGTTTCACTGGTATTCGAATTGTTGGGTGGTACGGTTGCGATTTCATTAATCAAGATAGCCAATTCTAATGGTGCACTCCAGTTGGGTGACCTGCTGAACACGGATAAGGCTTTTACGGTGATACTCGCCATTTTTCTTTCAGTGGCGATCGCTTTCTTTTTCGGGGCCATTGTTCAATACATTTCTCGCTTGATTTTTACCTTCAACTACAAGAAACACATGAACTATTTTATCGGCTTGTTCGGTGGTTTGGCTGCCACTTCCATCTTGTATTTCATGTTGATAAAAGGTTTGAAAGAAAGTTCCTTTATGGAAGGTGATCTTAAAACGATGATTTATAGCAATACAGACACGATCGTGTGGGGAGCACTTATCTTTTTCACGTTATTGATGCAGGTTCTTCACTGGTTGAAGGTGAACGTTTTTAAAGTGGTGATCTTGCTGGGAACGTTTGCCTTGGCTTTGGCGTTTGCCGGTAATGACTTAGTGAACTTTATCGGTGTTCCGTTGGCTGGCTATTCTTCTTATATGGATTTGATGGCGCAGGGAGGCACGACTACAACCGACACTTTCCTGATGGAGTCGTTGCTTGAACCGGCCAAAACCCCGTGGTACTTCCTTGTTGGTTCCGGCTTGGTCATGGTGATTGCCTTGGCTACTTCGAAAAAGGCGCAGGCGGTGATCAAAACGTCTGTAGACCTGGCCCGGCAGTCGGATGGAAATGAAAATTTCGGAACATCGCCCGTTGCACGTGTTCTGGTGCGTACGTGCAACAATGCCTCCAATACGATATTGAGCGTGGTGCCTTTGCGAGTGAAGGACTGGATTGACAGCCGTTTCAATAATAACGAGATAATACTTGAAGATAAGGCCAGTTTCGACTTGGTGCGTGCTTCGGTGAATGTCGTGCTTTCCGGTCTGTTGATTGCGTTGGGTACTTCGTTGAAGTTGCCGTTGTCTACGACTTATGTCGCTTTTATGGTGGCGATGGGTAGTTCTCTGGCCGACCGTGCCTGGGGGCGTGAAAGCGCAGTTTACCGTATCACCGGTGTGCTCTCCGTGATCGGTGGTTGGTTTATTACGGCAGGTGCAGCCTTTACGATCTGTTTTCTGGTTGCTCTGTTGATCCATGTCGGTGGTATTGCGGCAATGGCGGCGATGGTGGGGCTGGCGATCTATATGCTGATCCGTAACCAGATTCTGTATAAAAAGAAGATGAAGAAGGAAGCCATGCAGGAAGAAGTTGATTCCACGATTTCCAAACTACGTGAGACAAAGGACAAACGTGAGGCTCTTTCGCTGTTCCGTGAACATAGTCGCGACGAGCTTTGCGACGTGCTGAACTTCGCTTCCGACACTTTCAACCGCTCCGTTCATGGCTTTATGGATGAAAACCTGCGCGAACTTCGCAAGGTTATGAGCGCGATTGAGGAAAAGAAGAGTTACTTGAAACAGGTCAAACGTGTCGGCACGTTGGGCGTTACCCAGTTGGAGCATGATATTGCGATCGATAAAGGTTTGTACTATTATCAGGGGAATGATTTTGCCAGCGAGATCGTGTTCAGTATCCGTCGTCTGACGGAGCCAGGCAAAGAGCATGTCGACAATCATTTTAGCCCGCTTTGTGAAGTACAGAAGGAGGATTTCGGAAAGATGACCGATGAGATCGTTTCTTTCCTGAACCGCAGTTCGGTTATGATCGAAAGCAATGATTACCATCGTATGGATGACCTGATTGCCGAATCGGTCGATCTGACGGCTAAATTGACGCTTCTGAAGAAGGAGGAACTGAAACGTATCCAAGGACAGAGCGGTAGTACGAAGGTCAGCATGGTCTACCTAAATATGGTACAGGAAGCGCAGAATGTGGTATCTTTTACGGCAAATTTACTGAAGGTGAGCCGGAAGTTCCAAAAAGAATAATCGGTGTGTTACTTTTCTCTTGAAAGAAAAGTAACCAAAAGTTCAAGGCTTAACCGTCTGGGCTACTCCGGGCAAAGACTACGCTGTCGCCTGCCCGGAGTAGTGAAGCAGGTTCGGCCTTGACTTTTTGGTTACTTTTGGGACAAGCCAAAAGTAATTATAACGATAGCATTGTCTTTTCTTTGACAAGATCACTCTCATCCATCTGAAGCGAAGGAACCGTGCACATCTTGATGTAGTCGCCGGTCTGACAGGTATAATCGTAATAAGCCTGTTGTTCGGAGGTGAAATCCTCCTTTTGGATCAAGCCGCTTTCCATGGATAAAAATTCTTCCGTATCCGTGCAGTCAGACTTCTTGATAAGTAGGATGCGGCGTGCAACCGGGTTCCGGTTGTAGTCAAGTCCGATATATAAACCGCGCAGTTGCCGGGGATTCCGGAAGAATGGGATTTGCAGATAGATTGTTACCAGCGTGAATTGAGGCGAGGGGTTTTCGCTGAACATGCAATAAAAGTTCTGTGGATCACCTGTGACTCCCATGCCCCATTGCGCCTCCCCGTAAGCATTTAACCGTCCGATGCGGATGTACTCCTTGTTTTCGGATAGACTGATGATAAAAGGTTCCATCTTCAGGCAGTCCGAGGAAGAAGAAAGGCTGTAACTCGTGTAAAGTCCGCATATGTTGTCCACCCGTGTGGTGGAAAGCAGTATTTCTTCTTGCAAATGGTCGAGGAAAGGATTGGCTTTCCGGTCGGGTTGTATGTTCGGTTCCATCCCTTCCAAGCGTTTCAACAATTCCGGCAGGACGGACAGCAGGCGTCGTTTGGATATGTTGTTGACCAATACGATCGCATGGTCCAATGCTTCCTCGTGCGAGCAGTTTTTCAGTTCCTCGAAATAAGTCGGGAGCACTGTTGTGTACAGAGAAGACAGGATGCTGGGAGCCATTCCGGCACAGTTGGCAATCTCCTTCATCTTGATCCCGTTATTGCGCAGATATTCTATCCGGCGGTAGAGTTCACGGAAGTCGTCCATGTTGTTCTTATTTACTGTTTTATATTGCAAAATAAATACAAGCGTGTTGCATTTCCGTTACATGAATGTTACATAAATATTGCTTTATAATCGGTTGATTTATAATATATATAAATAATGAACATTCATGTTTTCAGTAATATTCCTGTAACATGCCACGTCTACTTTTGCAGCCGTAAACAAAATGACAGCATGTTATGAACAACGAACAACAAACTAAAAATCCATCTCGGAAACGGTTATCCGATTTTCTTTTTATCCTCTGGGCCGGCGGTGCGGCTCTTTTATCTTATTCATTGGTATATGCACTGCGCAAGCCTTATACGGCGGCGGCTTTCGAGGATGTCGAGTTCTTCGATATGGATTATAAGGTGGTTGTTACGATCTCCCAGATAGTAGGATATGTGATTTCTAAGTTTATGGGGATCAAGCTGATCTCCGAACTGAGACGGGAAGAGCGTTTAAAGTTTATCCTGATGTCTGTTGTGATGGCAGAGCTTTCGTTGGTTTTCTTCGGTCTGCTTTCCGCTCCTTACAATATTGCAGCTATGTTCCTGAACGGCCTGTCGTTGGGTTGCATGTGGGGGGTGATCTTCAGTTTTATCGAAGGACGTCGGATGACGGATATCCTTGCCAGCCTGTTAGGTGTCAGTATGGTGATCAGTTCCGGGACAGCCAAGTCGGCAGGGTTGTATGTTATGAATAACCTGCATGTGAATGAGTTTTGGATGCCTGCATTGATTGGTGCTGTCGCATTACCTCTGTTAGCATTGCTCGGATATGCCCTGAACCGTCTACCTCAACCGACCGAAGAAGATATTGCGATGAAATCGGAGCGTGCGACATTGAATGGGAAACAGCGTTGGGAGTTGTTCAAGAATTTTATGCCTTTCCTCATGATGTTGTTCGTTGCCAATATAGCCATCGTGGTGTTACGCGATATAAAAGAAGACTTTTTAGTGAATATCATCGATGTTTCCGAATATTCGCCTTGGCTTTTTGCGAAGATCGACAGTGTGGTGACACTTATTATCCTTGTGGTTTTCGGATTGATGGTTTTTGTGAAGGATAATCTGAAAGCTCTTTCTATTCTTTTCGGGTTGATTATTATGGGGATGATCGTGATGTCTGTTGTCTCTTTCGGGCAGGAACGGTTCCAGCTTTCTCCTGTTGTCTGGCTGTTCGTCCAAAGTCTTTGCTTATACATTGCGTATCTTACTTTCCAGACGATTTTCTTCGACCGCTTCATTGCTTGCTTTAAGATTCACGGGAATGTAGGGTTCTTTATCGTAACGACGGATTTTTTGGGATATACCGGGACGGTGCTTGTGCTTGTGCTGAAGGAATTTTGCAACCCGCATATCGATTGGGCGGTATTTTATAACCAGTTTGCCGGGTATGTCGGTATCTTTTGCTGTATCACCTTCATTTGTTCTTTTGTATATTTGCATCAGCGTTTCCGTAAGGAAAACGGGTTGGCTGTCAAGAGTAACGAAGTGCTCGAATTGGATACGGCTTCGCGGAATGCGATCACGATGGCTTGATAAACGAATCAGTATAATAAAAGAAATAAATCAGTTATGAAAAAGATTTCATGTGTGATTATGGACTGGGCCGGAACGGCTGTCGATTTCGGCTGTTTTGCCCCTTTGAATGCTTTCCTGAAAGTTTTCTCTGAAGAAAAAGGAATTGATATAACCTACCGGCAGGCGCGTGAGCCGATGGGATTGTTGAAAATAGATCATATCAAGGCGATCCTGAATATGCCGGAAGTAAAAGCCAAATTTCAGGTTCGCTATAACCGTGACTGGAACATGGACGATGTAAACGAAATGTATCGGAGCTTCGAAAAGCATTTGTTCTCGTCTCTCCGCAACTTTACGGATCCGATCCCCGGTGTGCTGGATACGATGAAGCTGTTGCGTGAAGAAGGAATTAGAATCGGTTCTACAACAGGCTATACACAGGCGATGATGGAAGTGGTTCGTCCCGATGCGGCAGCTAAAGGCTATGTGGTGGATAACCTGGTTACTCCGGATGATGTTCCCGCCGGGCGTCCTGCCCCGTATATGATCTATAAGAATATGATCGACTTGGCTATTCCTTCCGTTGATAATGTGGTGAAGGTAGGAGACACGATCGCCGACATCAAGGAAGGAGTGAATGCCAAAGTATGGAGCGTCGGCATCGTGACCGGTAGCAATGAGATGGGATTGACAGAAGAGGAATACAACCACCGTTCGTCCGACGAATTGATCGAACTCAAGCGCGAAGTGCGTGAACGGATGCTGAATGCCGGTGCCCATTTTGTCTTGGACAACATTACGGAGCTCCCCTCCTGCATTGAGAAGATTAATGGTAAATATTGATTTATAATAAGGATATCATGAATACAAAAAGAAACTACCTGTTGCTTACCCCAGGTCCCCTGAGCACATCTGAAACAGTTCGCGAAGCGATGCTTCAGGACTGGTGTACTTGGGATAAAGATTATAACGAAGGAATTGTAACCCCCATCCGTAAGGGCTTGTTGGCTATCGCCGGACTGGATGAAGACGAATATACGGATGTCTTGTTGCAAGGCAGCGGAACATACTGTGTGGAGGCCACCATCGGTGCAGCCGTGAAGCCGACCGACAAACTTCTGATCCTGGCGAACGGTGCTTACGGCAAACGTATGGCACAGATTGCGGAATACTATCATATTGACCATGTACTGGTCTCTTTGCACGAGACGGAATTGGTGACTGGTGAAGTGGCTCGTAAAGCCCTCGAAGCCAATCCGGATATTACGCACCTGTCGATGGTACATAGTGAAACGACAACCGGTCTGCTGAACCCGATCGAAGAAGTGGCCGAAGTCTTGAAAGGTCGTAGCATCACCTTTATCGTTGATGCTATGAGTAGCTTTGGCGGTGTGCCAATTGATATGAAGAAGCTGGATATCGACTTTTTAGTCAGCAGTGCCAACAAATGTATCCAAGGTGTTCCCGGTTTCGGTTTTATCATTGCGAAGAAAGATAAGCTGATCGCAACGAAAGGAAATGCCCGTTCCCTCTCGCTCGACATCTATGCGCAGTGGGAAACGATGGAAAAAGGCGGTGGCAAATGGCGTTTCACATCGCCTACACATGTGGTGCATGCTTTTTATCAGGCCATGAAAGAACTGAATGAAGAAGGCGGTATCGCTGCCCGTTCGGAACGCTATAAGCAAAACCACCGTACGCTGGTCGACGGTATGCGTGCGTTAGGTTTCAAAACTCTGCTGCCGGATGCTTCACAAGGCCCGATCATCACCTCTTTCCTGTATCCTACTGCCGATTTCGACTTCCATTCTTTCTACGATCAGTTGAAGGCAAAAGGTTTCGTCATCTATCCCGGTAAAATCTCCGACGCTGATACATTCCGTATCGGAAACATCGGCGATATCTTCCCTGATGATATGGAAGCACTTTTGCAGGCAATACGATCAATAAGCTACTAAAAAAATTTAATAACCTTGTAAATAGTTCCCACATACGGGAACTATTTTGCTGTTAAGAAATAGCAAATCGATAGTTGTAATGTAAGAAGATTTTTGTTCCTTTGGGGGCGAAAATCAATAAGGTACTTAGTGAAATCTTTTATTTGTATTCTGCTGGCATTATTCCAGTTTACAATATTTACAGCGATAGGGGCGGTTGGTGAACCGCCCTTACATGAATTGCCCCTAAACCTTTCCCTGTCCGATGCAGGGGTACGGGATAGCACATCCCGGATGTCTGTCGTCGAATATAAATTCAAACCGAAAAGCCTGATCCTTCCCGCTTCCCTGATAACAGTCGGGGCGATAGGCACTGCCATAGACGGGATGAACGATTTCCATCTCTTTTCCCGTAAGGATTCCGTCAAGAAGATACGGATCGACGATTATATGGAATGGGGCATGTTGGGTTGGGTGTTTGTCTGCGACCTGATGGGGAAGGAGAAGCATAATTGGGTGGATCAGCTTTGCCTAGTAGTCATAGCCGAAGGCTTCAATGCTGCCATGACACGAACGGTCAAGTATACTGTGGGTGAAATACGTCCTGACGGTGGTCCTCATTCGTTTCCTTCCGGGCATACTGCCAATGCTTTCTTGGGGGCGCATATCGCTTGGAAAGAATTTAAGGACAGCAGTCCGGTGTTGGCCTATTCCGGCTATGCGTTGGCGACCTTTGTCGCCTGTTCGCGTTTATATAACAACCGTCATTGGGTGGCCGATGTAGTGGCGGGAGCCGGCTTTGGTATCCTTTCTGTCGAGCTGGCTTACTTGACCTATTTCCCTATCCGTAATGCGATCGCCCGTAAAATCAATATGAAGGGAAATGATCGCTTGGTCGTTGCCCCGACGTTTAGTCCTGATGGGGGCGGTCTTTATCTGTCATGGAAATTTTGAAGATTTATGATTTATGAATTATGATCGACATATAAATCATAAATCACAAATTTTCCCCAACTCCTCGATAAATGTCCGGTCGTTGCTGAGGCGGGGTATTTTGTGTTGACCGCCTAATTTTCCTTTCCTGCGAAGCCATTCGTAGAAGGTCCCTTCGCGGGCAACTCGGATTTCCAGCGGTTGGAGGGAAATTTCTTTATAACGTTTTGCCTCGTAGTCGGAATTAAGCTGTTGCAAGGTCTTGTCCAGCAAGGAGGCGAAATCATCGAGTGAAGGCGGCATTTTCTCGAATTCGATCATCCATTGATGGCGGCCCTTTGCCTTGTCCAGCATGAAAAGGGGAGCGGCGGTATACTCTTTCACTTTGGCTCCTGTCTGGCGGCAAACCCTGCTGATCGCTTTGTCGGCATTGTCTACCATCAGTTCTTCTCCGAAGGCATTGATAAAGTTCTTGGTGCGTCCCGATATTACGAACTTGTGCGGATAAAGGGAGGTGAAACGGACTGTGTCGCCGATCTGGTAACGCCATAATCCGCCGGAGGTCGTGATCACCATCGCGTAGTTTTTCCCTACCTCTACAGCTTCTAACGGAAGGACGGTCGGATGTTCTTCCCCCACTTCGTTAATCGGGATAAATTCATAAAAGACACTATAGTCGATCATCAGCAAAAGGCTGTGTTCCTCCGGATTGTCTTGGAGGCCGAAAAAACCTTCCGATGCATTGTAGGTTTCCATGTAATGCATCCGGTCCGAAGGAATCAATGCTTTGTATTGGTCTCGGTACGGCTCGAAACTGATCCCGCCGTGGAAGAATACCTCCATGTTGGGCCAGACATCCGTCAGGTATTCGCTTCCTGTCTTTTGTAATACGGCCTTGATTAGTACCAGCATCCATGAGGGAACACCGGATAGGCTGTTCACGTCGGTTTTCCAAGTGCTTTCGACAATCGCCTTGATCTTGCTTTCCCATTCATCCATAAGGATGATCTTTTTGTTGGGGACGCGAATCAGGTTGACAAGAGGATTCAGGTTCTGCAACAGGACGGCAGAAAGGTCCCCGCAATGTGCATTCCGGTTCAAAGGGGAAGGACTGTGGCTTCCGCCCAGTATCAACCCTTTGCTGGCGAAAAAATGGCTGTCGGGATTATTCTGTAGATAGATGGAAACGGTGTCGAAACCGCCTTTGTAATGACACCCTTTCAGAATTTCGGGTGTGACGGGAAGGAACTTGCTTTTGTCGTTTGTGGTGCCGCTGCTTTTTGCGTACCATCGCACGACCGAAGGCCAAAGGATATTTCTTTCTCCGTTTATCATACGGGTGACGTATGGTTTTATGTCATCATAGGTCTGTAAAGGAATCCGCTCACAAAAGTCTGCATATTCCTGAATACTTTTGTAGTCGTGTTTTAAACCCCATTCGGTATTTCGGGCGGTAGATAAAAGGGACTTCAGCTGTTTGTGCTGGATGGCATCTGCATCCTGGGCAAACCTTGCGATCTCTTTTTGCCTGGGGCGGAAGAGTAGTGATATTGTATTTGTCAGAATATCCATGCTCCTGTTGTTTGAATTGCATGCAAAGATACGATAAATTTAGTATCTTTGTACAACAAGTACTTAATCCCAAAAAACGATGAAAATAGGTATTCTTTCCTCTGGTGGCGACTGTCCCGGAATAAACGCCACGATACGTGGTGTCGGTAAAACGGCCATTATGCACTATGGTATGGAAGTCATCGGCATACACAGCGGCTTTGTCGGCCTGCTGAATAAAGATGTCCAGACTTTTGATGAACGTAGCCTTTCAGGTATCCTGAACTTGGGCGGTACGATCCTGGGGACTTCCCGCGAGAAACCTTTCCGTAAACTCCTGGCTTCAGGCGAAAGCGAGAAACCGCAGCTCATTAGGCAGAATTATGAAGAACTCGGCTTGGATTGCCTCGTCTGTATCGGCGGCAACGGGACACAGAAAACCGCAGGTATGCTCTCGGCGATGGGTTTGAACGTGATCGGTGTGCCGAAGACTATCGATAACGACATCTGGGGGACAGATATAACGTTCGGTTTCGATACGGCTGTCAATATCGCGACTGAAGCGATCGATCGCCTGCATTCGACCGCCAGTTCGCACAAACGGGTAATGGTGGTGGAGGTGATGGGACACCACGCCGGCTGGATTGCGCTATATGCCGGGATGGCCGGAGGTGCTGATGTGATCCTGCTACCTGAACTGGGCTTTGACATGGACCAGATAAACGAAGTGATCTTGGACCGTGCCCGCCGTGGTAAGCCTTATTCCATCGTGGTTGTGGCCGAAGGGATCGAAACACCTGACAAAGAGCGTCCTTCCGTCTATGTGACGCGTGTCATAGAGGAGGCGACAGGTATCGAAAGCCGCGATACCGTCTTGGGGTATATTCAGCGTGGAGGCAATCCTTCTCCCTTCGACCGTAACTTGGCTACCCGTTTGGGCGGACATGCTACGGAACTGATCGCAAACAGGCAATTCGGACGTATGGTTTGCATGAAAGGCAGTGAAGTCGAATCAATCCCTCTGTCTGAAGTGGCCGGTAAGTTAAAACTGGTAACTCCCGAACATGATCTGATCATTCAGGGGAAACGGATGGGAATATCGTTCGGAAATTAATTTTCAGCGGGAACAGCTTCTATGCTTGTTTCCGCTTTTCTTTTCTCTGTATCTGTTATTTCCTGTCCGCTATTTTCTACGGCTTCTTCAGGTAGATTTTCGAATTCGTTTTCGGCTGTGTTCTCACCGGTTTTCTTCTTCTTGAGTTCCGAGATGAATTGTTGGAATGTCTTGTCAGTCCGTAATTTCTTGATCGCCATCTTGGCTGCGCTCTGCTGGGATTCCTTTTTCGAATAGCCGATGCCTACGCCTATCTGTGTGTCAGAAAGCGTCACACCTGTCTGGAACACCGGATTTCCATCGTTGTCGGTAAACGATTCAATTAGGTCGAACGATATTTCAAGCTTGTTCTTTTGGCTCCATTCGATCAGACTCGATTTGAAATTGACTTCCTTACGGGCGATGGTTTCCAGATTGACATGTTTTTTGATGAGTACGTTCTGGATGAAATTATAGCAGACTTCGTAGCCCTGGTCCAGATAGATTGCACCGATCAGTGCTTCAAGGGCATTTCCATACATGTGGTTGTTGTGGGAACTAAGTTTGGCGGAGTACACGACCATCTTGTCGAGTCCCAGTTCGACAGCAACACGGTTCATCGTCTCGCGCTGTACGATTTTGGAACGGGTGTTGGTCAGGAATCCTTCCCGCTTGTTCTGAAAGTGTTTGTAAACGATATCGGCTACGACCGCATCCAATACGGCATCACCCAAAAACTCCAACCGTTCATTGTTCAGCCATCTGCCGTCACCGCTTTCTACGGAAGAAGATTTATGGAGGAAGGCTTGTTCATAAAGGTGGATGTTATCGGGATAAAAACCGAGTATCTTGTATAAAGAAGAATAAGGCTCCTTGTTCATGTTCTTGAGGAGCCTTATTCTTTTGTATAGCTTTGTAAACACGTTACTTCACAAATTTTTTAACAATAGCACAAGCGTTGTGACCTCCAAACCCGAAAGTATTGGAGAGTGCTGCCCGCACTTCTCTTTTTTGAGCTTTATTGAATGTGAAATTCAGTTTATAATCTATTTCAGGATCATCATCACCATCCGCATGGTTGATTGTCGGAGGAATGATTCCGTCGTTTATCGCCTTAATGCAGAGCATTGCCTCGATTGCTCCGGCCGCTCCCAAGAGGTGTCCGGTCATTGATTTCGTCGAACTGATATTCAGGTTGTAAGCGTGATCTCCGAAAACTTCCTTGATCGCTTTTACTTCTGAGATATCTCCTACCGGCGTAGAGGTTCCGTGAACATTGATGTAATCGATGTCTTCCGGAGTCATTTCTGCGTCTTCCAGTGCGTTACGCATAACCAACTTGGCTCCTAATCCGTCCGGATGAGAAGCTGTCAGGTGGTAAGCATCGGCAGACATGCCGGTTCCGGCAATCTCGCAATATATTTTAGCACCGCGAGCCAACGCGTGTTCCATCTCTTCCAGGACCAGACAGGCAGCACCTTCTCCCATAACAAACCCGTCACGGCTTGCGCTGAACGGACGGGAAGCGGTTTCGGGCGAATCGTTGCGGGTAGACAGCGCGTTCATCGAATTGAACCCACCGACACCAGATTCTGAAACGGCAGCTTCGGCACCACCGGTTATAATCACGTTAGCTTTTCCTAAACGGATATAGTTAAACGCGTCACTGATCGCGTTGGTTGAAGATGCACAAGCTGATACTGTCGCAAAGTTGGGACCATGAAATCCGTAAAGCATGGAGATATGTCCGGCTGCAATATCGGAAATCATCTTCGGTATGAAGAACGGATTGAACTTAGGACCGATCGTGTCTTTGATCTTTGCATATCCTAATACTTCTTCGTCGAATGTCTTGATACCACCGATACCAGAGGCAAAGATAACGCCGATACGGTTCTTGTCTTCCTTGTCCAAGTCCATAGCAGCGTCGTCAATCGCTTGTTTTGCGGCATTTATTGCGAATAAACTATAACGGTCACATTTGCGGGCTTCCTTACGATCCATTACTGTCAACGGATCGAAGCCTTTTACTTCGCATGCAAATTGTGTCTTGAATTTGGATGCATCAAACTGAGTAATAGGCCCGGCTCCACTCTTCCCATTGATAATACCTTCCCATGTTTCCGGGAGAGTATTACCAAGAGGAGTAATAGCTCCAAGACCTGTTACCACAACTCTTTTTAATTCCATACCTTTAATTAAAAGGATTGATTACTTCGCGTTAGCTTCGATGTAAGCAATGGCGTCGCCTACAGTTGTAATCTTTTCTGCTTGATCATCAGGAATAGAAATACCGAATTCCTTTTCGAATTCCATAATCAGTTCTACAGTGTCAAGAGAGTCTGCTCCTAAATCGTTAGTAAAGCTTGCTTCGTTTGTAACTTCTGTTTCTTCAACACTTAATTTGTCAACGATGATAGCTTTTACTCTTTCAGCAACTTCAGACATAACTTTTTCAATTTAGATTAATAAATACGAATATACTTTTTAAATTTGCAGTGCAAAGAAAAGAATTTTTTATGTTACAAAACAAATTTAATGAGCTAAAAATGCGGAAAACTGCACATTTTTTCTTTTCTTGTGCACAAAAAAAGGAGAAAACATGAAAAACGTAGCAATTTTTGCTTCCGGGTCGGGTACGAACGCGGAGAATATCGTCCGATATTTCTCTAAAAGTGAAACTATTAAGGTGGCAGTTGTTTTGTCTAACAACCGGAACGTTGGTGTGCATGCCCGGGTGAATAAGTTGGGTGTTCCTTCTTTTGTCTTTTCGAGGGAGGAATTTGCAGATGGGGCGTCTGTCTTGGCAAAGCTTGCGGAATATGATACGGATCTGATTGTCCTTGCCGGCTTCATGAATAAGGTCTCCGATCCCTTGTTGAATGCCTATCCGGGTAAGATTATCAATATTCATCCTGCACTTCTGCCTAAATACGGAGGCAAAGGCATGTACGGAATACACGTGCACAAGGCGGTCGTTGCTGCCGGCGAACGGGAGACCGGTATAACGATCCATTACATAGACGAACATTACGACGAAGGAACGGTTATCTTTCAGGCAAAATGCCCCGTCCTGCCATCCGATACGCCGGAAGAGGTTGCCGCGAAGGTGCACGCACTCGAATACGCCCATTATCCTAAGGTCATAGAAGATTTGCTTGCGGCCCGTATCTGACGGATAGTATCAGAAGTTCGCGCTCAGCTGCATGACGTAGGTACGGGGTGCGGAAACGAGCATCGGACGTGTACTGTATTCTTTGTTGAACAAGTTATTCACCATGAACTGGAAAGACAGTCCTTTCATGATCTTCACGCCTGCACGCAGGTCGACCACACAGTAGGGCGTGTTGTTTTTCGCCCAATAGGAATGAAGTGTTTGCCCGTTCACATTGCCGAAGAGGATGTCGCGCACGTAGTCCATGATCTCTGGTTGTTCTTTTGTTCGCTCGTCCACCATCAGGTAGTCTACGGCCAACGTCTTACTTTTCCACACGATATTGGTTCCTAGTGTCAGCCGTTTCCATTGGAAGTCAAGGATGGCTTTCACTGTGTGTTTTTGGCGGTACTTCAGGTATTTGGATGTATTGGACTTCTCTTTCATCTGCATCGGATCATCGTAGGTCGCCTCTTCTTCGTTCTTTTTCTTATAATCGGCGTCTTCAGGTTCGATGAATACATATCCTAAGTTGTAGCTTAGCGTGGTATTGGGATTGAACGTGTAGACACCGTTCGTACTGACTTCCGCCCCGTAGATACGTGCTTTCGACACGTTATAGAACTGGGCGCCGAATCCCGGCATCTGGCCTTGGGTGATCATGCTCAAGAGGTCGCGTACACCGTTGATATACTGAAAAGTCGTATTGTTGAAGATTCCGAAACGGAATTCGATCATGTCGGTATATTGGGTATAAAATCCCGCCAAGTCGAAGAATCCCGTCAGGTTTCCGAACTTATATCCCTGTTTGAAGCCCAGTTCGGCATTTACACCTTTTTCGGCATTCACCTCTTTGTTCGGGTACACGCCGACACCGCCGATGTCCTTACGGGCATATTTCTCGGTCAGAGAGGGATAGCGGTAGCCTTGCCCGAAGCTGGCGCGGATAAAGCTGTAGTCGGCAAGTTGGTAGTTCAGTCCGGCGCGGAAGATCGGTTTGACCGGAATCTTGGTTCCGAACAGTTTGGTATCCGCTTCCCGCAGGTAACCGTCCACCCGGTAGTATTCGGCACGCATGCCGGCCGATATGCTCAGGCGGTCGAAGAAACGCTGGTCGTACTGGACGAACAGGGCGGCATTGTCGCTGTCGTGCGTCCCGGTGGTTTTCGAAACGCTTTTCATGTGTTCGTAGGTTGTCCCGGCGGTGATCTGACTTCCGCTGTCCCATTTCTTATTGAACTGGTAGTCTACATAGTAGGTGTAGTTCTTGTCCGTCCCTTTGGGAACATTCTCCTTGTTGTTGTTCATCACCCAGGAGATCAGGTCGCAGTAATCGGCTGTCGTGGCAGTCGGGAATACCCCGTTCAGGATGTTGACGGCCCCGTCCACGATCCCGTTCAGGTCGCCTTGCAGTATCGGCTGGATCAGTGGGAAGAACGGGCTGTAGTCTCCGTTCTTGATGTTGTCGATATAGGCGTTGACTGTGGCTGCATCGCTTCCCATATTGCCTAAGATGTCGTCGAGCGACTTATGGCTGGAGCTTCCGTCGATGATGTTGTCTCCCCGGTAATAGAAACGGGTCTTGATCTTATGCGAGGTATTGTTGGCCGGATTGGTAAAATTGAAGAACGGGTCGATATAGAAGGTGTTCCCCTTGCGACCCATGTTGGCGATGGATGACGGCTGGTAGACTTCTATCGGAGAACGCCAGATGAAGAAGTCGGCATATTTGTCGGCCAGATAATTGAAATTGAACCCGTAGTTCAGCAGTTTGCCCTCTTTCATCGGATGGTGGTATGTCATATTGCCTCCGAGTCGCAGACGCCGGTTGTATCCTTGATCGCGGTATCCGTCATCAGAAAACAGGTTGAGTCCGCCCGATACATCGAAGTTTCCGATCCGTCGTGCGTGCGAGACGTCCGCCCCTTCATATTCGTCATGAGCCGGATGGTCGTATACCCCGACATAGGCGCGGGCACTTGTGGTCGGCGTGAGTCCCGGCCGTTTCGTGCGGATGTTGATCACCCCGTTCAAGGCCGATGAGCCGTAGAGCACGGAGGAAGCGCCCTTTATCACCTCTACCTGTTCGATATTTTCGAGCGGGACGATGTTCCAGTTGATCACTCCGTTGCCCGAACTTAGAGCACTCATACCGTCTACCAACACAAGGCTGCGCGAACCGACCCCGTATGTCCATCCGTTCCCGCCCCGTATGGAGGGTTGCTTGTCGTTGATATCCACACCCGGCATTGTGTTCAGTGTCGAACTCAGGTCGGTAGGGGCCTGCTTGGCGATATCGCCTGCTTTCAGCAGGTCCATCGAAACGGTGACATCGCTTAGTTTCTGTTCGAAGCGTCCGGCACTGACCACTACGTCTCCCAACAGGTTCGTTTTGATGTTCATATAGACATCTTTTGTTTTGGTATCCCCCTTGCGGAGTATCAGCGGGAGTTGTTCGTTCTCGTACCCGATGTAACTGAACAGGAGGTCGATCCCACCGTCCGGCAACGCGATTTCATAGGCTCCGTCGGCATCCGATATGGTTCCGTTCGTATCCCCGTTTATTTTCTTGTAGGTGATATTGACGCCCGGCAGCGGTTCATGAGTTTCTGCGTCATAGACATGTCCCTTCACTGTCTGCCCGAATGCGGCTCCGGTGAAAAGCAACAGAGTAAAAATCAGGATATATAGCTTTCTCATGCGAATTGCTTTTAATTGATGGTTTTGTCTTTGTATAAATAGATACCGATCTCAATGGGAATTGCGTTCAACTCTTGGCTCAACTGATCCAAAATTGCACCGAATGTCTTTCCTTTCAGGAGTATGGCAGCGATACTTGCGAGCTGGGGTGGGATCAGGTCGCCGATCAGGTCCATGACAGGTGCGTTAAGCGTCTCTTCCGGGATAAAGACCTTCACGAGGTCCAACAGGGCGAACAATTCCTGTATTTCCGATTTGTCGAGGAGCAGGATGAGATCGCCTTTTGCCGGGTCTTCGCTTTCGCGGATTGTCATTTTTATGCCGGTTGTAGACCAGGCATTGATTTTCCGGTAGGCTGCCAACAGCTCATTCCCTATAGTGCTATCCCCGGAGTCGCTTTTCGTCTGTTTGTTTATCATCACCTGGCGGATGATCATGTCGATCTGCGGGATTACATATATGGATGTATTGTCTTCCACATAATAAGTCACCAAGTTGGATGGCGAAGTGTTCCAGTCGTTTGCCGGATGTTTGACATAACTGCCTATCAGACTTCCTATCCGGACCGAGTCGGGCAGGGGAGCATAGCGGGTGGTGATGTTTCCGTCCGTTTGGAAGGTCAGATCGTCCAGCACGGAACTGATCAGGTTACTGACCAGTTTGCCGCCCACCAGGTTATACAGCATTCCGATCATCGTCTGCATGTTGCCGTTGTCTACATTGTAATAAGAGGCGTTTTCGTGGGCGACATACCAGGTCCCGTTCATTGCCAGCCGGTTCTTCGGAATCGTGATGTCCGACAGTTCCAGTATCAATTTCCCGGCCTGTATGCTGCCCTGGTAATGAAATGCCGTACCGGTAGAGGTTGTCTCGTCGCCGCTGAAAGAATAGCTGCCGGAACCTGCTGTCAGAGAGACGCCGGAGATAGCCGTTTCTTTATCGTGCGGTAGTACATATTTAAGAATGATATGTGCGGTTTTCCCGTCATCCGTCTTAAATTCCACCTCTTTTCCGATAAATGTATTCCCGTTGTAACTCAAAATAAGGGAATCCTCGTTTGCAGGGGCACTTAGTTTGTTAGAATAGGTTCCGTTCAGCTCCGCCGGTGCAAGGCCGTCATAATCATCCTCATCATTGCAGGATATCAAGAGGATAGCCAGCATCATGGCGTAGAAGAAACTGCATATTGATTTTTTGTCCATATATTTCGCTTTTAGTCATATTGTAGGATGATACAAAGAACAGGCTTAAGTTTGAAACAAACAATCTCCATGTTTGGGAATAAATATTCTATTTTTAAGATTGTTAGGTGAGCTAAGCATATTTTGCTACTTTTGAAACAACAAAACGATGTTTTTATGAAGATTGACGTTGACTTGCCTAAATTCGATATTCCGAAAGATTTTATCGTAGGCGATGGTATTACGGGTGACATCCTGAACATGTACGGGCTTTTTCCCTGCAAGATAAAAGCGGGCGTGTTTGCTTTTTGCACGCGAGGGACGATCCGTGTGACGATAAACCTGGATGAACATACGGCGCGGGCGAACGATTTCATCACTTTGCTGCCCAATACCTTTATCCAGATTCATGAAGTGTCGGAAGATGCGGAAGTCTGTTTCGTCGCTTTTTCTTCCCGTTTTCTGGAAAGCATCAATTTTATCCGGACGATCTCCAACTTGATTGTTACGATCATCGAGAATCCGGTAGTCCCTTTGTCCGGTAATGCCGCCGCTATCTATAAAGATTTTTTCTCCTTGCTGGTACGGGCTGACAACGCTCCGGACTCTATCCTCTTTACCGACAGTTTGAAACCGGTCCTTGACCTGCTGATCCAAGGGGTGGTCAATATGTACAGGAGGTTCAATACCTGGAAAGAACCGGTCCTGAGCCGTGATAAGGAGATCGCTCGCGAGTTTGTGCAGCTTGTCTGGCAATATTATACGAAAGAGCGGAGTGCCTCTTTCTATGCAGGAAAGTTGCGGATCACCTTGCCTCATTTCTGCTACGTGATCAAAAAGACGACCGGGATGACAGCCCTCGATATTATTGCCAACGTCGTGATAATGGATGCCAAAGCCCAACTGAAATCAACGAATCTCCCGATAAAGGAAATCTCTATCGGACTGGGCTACAGCAACGTCGCTTTCTTCGACAAGTATTTCCGTCGCTACGTGGGGATGTCACCGCTGGAGTATCGCAACAGCTAAGCCAACCTTATCTCAATTTGTTCCGGTTGAAATGAGGACCTGCTTTCAATAAAAAGAACAGTGTCGAAAAAATTGTCAGGCACGCCCCGAACAGGTAAGCGTAGTTGAATCCCCCGAAAGCCTGTGCGATACTTCCGCCTATCATCAGCCCGATCCCGATCCCCACATCCCAACTGGTGAGATAGGTGGAAGTCGCTGTCCCCCTCTGGCTGTTGGGAGCGAGGTTCACGAACAGAGTGTTGAAAGCCGGGAACATCGTACCGAATGCGACTCCTTGTGAAAGGGCGATCCCGATATACAGATAGGAAGTGAAAGCCGGATTCCACCGCATCAGCCTTTCCAGAGCTGCCAGCCCGAAGAAGCTGGCGGCGGCAAGATACATTCCCAACGAGATGACCAGCGTGATCCTCCCTTTGTCGACCTGCCGGCCGGAGAACATGCGCGAGACAGCCAGGCCGATCGCCATAAAGGTGAAATATAATCCTGAATTGACGGAAATCCCGATCTCATCGGCATACATGGCCACATATGTGGTTGTCATGCCGTAGGGGATGGAGAGTAGCAGCAAAGAGATACCGGCCCAAGCACCTTTCACCAGAAAGAAACGGTCCAGCGAGATCGGTTCTTTCTTTATCGGCTGTTTCTGCGGTGTCTTTACCAAATAGGCCATGATGAATCCGAGAAGGCAGGAGAGGAGCGAGCAGGCGAAAATCGTTTCGTAGGAGAAGCAGGTGTGCATGAACAACCCTGTCATCGGCCCGAAACTCATGGCCGTATTGTTGGCCAGCCCGTAATAGCCGATCCCCTCGCCACGACGGGAGGAGGGCAGGATGTCGATCACGATCGTATTGCCCGACACCGTCACCATGCCGAAGGCGAAGCCGTGCAGGATGCGGAGCACGATAAAGATGCTCAGCAGGCTGGCGATCATATATCCGGCGAAGATGACCATGAAGACGGAGTAAGCTAAGAGATACAACGGCCGTCTGGCGAATGTGTCCAGCAGGTATCCGGAGAACGGACGGATGCAGAGGGCGGCAATGGTATAGCACGAAAGGATGAAACCGATCATCGATTTATCCGCATCGAACTGGTCCTGCAAATAGAACGGCAGGATCGGCAATATCAGATAAAATGCGAAGAACAGCAAAAAGTTGGCTGCTAAGATATAGCAGAAGCTGGGTGATATGAGTTTGTCTTTTGCCATTGTTCCGTTTTGTTTATGTTATTGTTGGATTCCGAACCCCAATTTTCGGAGCAGTCCGGCTTCTTCCGGGGTTGCATGGACGATTGTGTATGCACCGTATTCTCTTGGGTGATGGTAGTTTGCCCGGAACCATTCGAATTTGTCGGGGGTTTCCCGTAGTGCCCGGTCTGCGGCAAGCGGGTTGAAGCTGGTTAGGATTGCCTGTTCGATCCGGTTTCTGTCGAACAGGTCCAAGTCGATAATCGGAGTTTCGGGAGCTGGTGGCACCACTTCTCCGATCTTCTCGATCTTCACCTGGAAGTATTTTTCGATATTTTCCAGGCACATACGCGTACCGTTGGCTTTCCCGTCTGCCGAGAAGCCGGCAATATGCGGGGTGGCTATCGCAGCCAGTCTCAGTAATTCCTGGTGTATATCGGGTTCGTTTTCCCAGCAGTCCAGGATCAGTTCGCTGATCTTGCCTTCTTTCCGGGCATGCAATAGGGCCTCCGTATCATGGACGGTTCCTCTGGATGCGTTGACGAACCAGGGTTTCCGTTGGAGTTTGCGGAAGAAGTCTTCTCCTGCAAGGTGGCGGGTGGCAAAACGGCCTTCTTTTGTCAGCGGCGTGTGTAAGGTGACGATGTCGGCTTGTTCGGCGATCGTCTCCAGCGAAACGAAGCCGTCTTCTCCTTCTGCTTCCGCACGCGGCGGGTCGTTGCGGAGCACGTTCATCCCGTAGGCCGAGCACAACTTTTCCACTTCTTTGCCGACATGACCGACTCCGACGATCCCGATTGTCTTTCCCTGTAAAGGTTCACCCTTACGGAGGGCAATCGTGAGCAATCCGGCAAGTACATATTGGGCGACCGAAACGGCATTGCATCCCGGCGAGTTTTCCCAGGCGATACCTGCCTCGTCGCAATACTGGGTGTCGATATGGTCGAAACCTATCGTGGCGCTGGTAATCAACTTCACCCGGCTTCCTTCGAGCAGTTCGCGGGTGCATTTGTCTATGCTCCGCACGATCAATATGTCTGCATCCTTTACGTTTTCCGGTGTAAACTCTTTAGAAGTGAGATATTTTACCTCTGCGATCGGTTCTGCAATTCCTTTCAGGTAAGGAACGGTGTTGTCGGCGACTATTTTCATCTTGCTGTCCTTTTTCGAGAAGGCAAAGGTAGGGATTATTTTCCAATCTTGACATAATTCAGCCGTGTGTACTGTGTGCCATGACTCTCAAACGTCGCGGCGATGCGTGCCGAAGAGATATGCAGCACTTCCCCCGGCCGGTAGGCGTGTTCCAGGGAGGGCAGCTGCCCGGAGGCATGGCTGGGATTGCCGGAGGCAAAGGTCAGGTTGACCAGGTTGCCACTCGTATCGATGGCCGTCAGGCGCTGGCGGACGAAGAAGACCGGAGTTGTCCCGATGACATGAGTCCTGTACGGATCGTCTTCCACCTGTACTTTGGTTATTTTCAGGGTGAGATTGGACAGCTTGTCCCCTTTCTTTCCTAAAAAACGACTGGTGGGACGTAGTTGGTATTTCTTTTTAAGCATCTTGTCCAGGTAGACGCAGTTGTAGGCTTGTGCCATTTTGACGAAACGTTCCTGCTTGGGGATGGCCGGTGTATATTTAAAGGCGATCCAGTTCACGTAGCCCGGATCTATCCGCAGGATTTCATACAGGAAATGTCCGCGGTATTTGCCGAAAGCGATCAGGTCGTCCCCGTGTGTCGACATCCTCTTTTCGTTGTAGTCCGTGATCAGGATGCGGCGGTTGGCATACCACAATTCGGAAGTGACGATGCGCAACGACTGGATAATGTCCGGTTTCAGGTCTTCGATAAAGAGGATGCACCGCCTGTCGAGCAGAGGCGTGTAGAACCACAGGCTGTAGTTCGGATGCCCTTCCCTCGGTAAAACCACAAGGTAACATCCCACCTCCTTATAAGAGGCTTTCCCCTGGTTATAAATATTCAACTTCTCATACAGGAGCTCCTGTTCCGACTCTGTTATATTGGGTAATCTGGGGTTTGCCATATTGTTACCTCCTTTTTATGTTTTGACACACTTACCCGTGTTAGTGTTTATTGTGCACTATAGACAGATTCAACTGTTTTAGCACTGCTTTTGTTTCCAAAATCATGTGCTGAAGGCCGTCTTTATTCCTGCCATTCATGCTGGCAGTGTGAGCTGTGAACGAAGATCGAGAAAAATTTTGACAATATCCATGTATTTCCAACTTTAATGGTTTATTTTCTTTGTTCAAACCATCTATTTGGCTTCACCTTGTCCTTTCACTCTTTGATTATCAAAGCATACAAGGGTGAAGGCAAGCCTCGGAACTGCCTTCACCTTAAAAATTTGCTTTCACCCAGTGTCTCGTCCTGAAATAGGTTGACTATGCTCCCCCTTCCGTTTCTTATCCGAAGCAACTTATTTAAGTGGAAAATAAAGAGATTGTGGGTGTGTGTAATAGTTTAATATATAGGTGTTTAATGTTTGTCTTATATCCTTCTATCTTATTGACCTAAGTCGAAAACCTTTTTGCCCATTGTCGAAAGCCTTTTTGCCCAAGGTCGAAAAGGTATTCGACTTAGGTCAAAAGCTCTATGGCATTATAGTTTGGCGATAGAAGCATGGCAGCTGTCGCTTTATAACACACTTTCGGTACTCGGTTTACTTTTTTCGGTGAAGGCAACTGTGACCGGTGAAGGCACTTTTACTCTTTGTATTCACCCTTTAATATGTTTATAATTAAATTATTATGCACGTAGGTGAAGGCGATTTCTTCTATCGTCCGGAAAGTTCTCCGGATAACGATCGGTGGAAGCTGTTTATTTCCAGCTGGCGGATGTATGGCAAACTTCTGGGACAAGTAAAGTTATTACTGAAATATTATGGGGTGTTATTCTTGGTTATCCAAATCCTTTTCTATATCTTTCATAATAAGTAAGACGGTGCTTTTTAGAGGTGGGAGATGTTTCTTAATGTAATTTCATCTTTATGCATAAATGCCTTCCTTCAGTATCTTATCCAGTAACAGAGGCCTTAAACTTTTACGCAAGCGAATCAGGTCAATCGGGCAGCCACACAGTTTTTCCAAATCACTTTTCTCTGTTTGTTCTCCGCGAGCAACTGATCCGAAGATGCCGATTTTGAGAATACCGTATTTATCGGCAAATTTGGATTTGAATTGTTTTAGCAAAGTAATATAATATCTGTAATCTTTCATGAAGAATCCTGTATATGGGATCAAAGATACATAAAAAACGGTGATTCCTATGTAAATAGTAGTTTTTTCCGTAAGTTTGTGCAAACTTCTTTCAAGTAAGGGGTTAAGTGATCAAAAAGCACAAAATAATAAAGCAAACTTTCATAAATGAAGACTTTGGATAAACAGAAAAAGAACGTCCTTACCCTTTGCGGGGCGGCGATGGCATCGTTGCTTCTTTGGGGATGTGGCGGAACAAACCCTACGGCCGAATCATTCGAACGGTCTGATTATTATACGCGTGGTATCGGACAGTATCCGGGCGACCCGAAGGAGGATTTTTCACCTTCCCTGGCACCGGATCATTCCACTTACCGTAACATTGCCCGGTTGCGATCGGCTTTTGCCTCTTCCAGCCATGACTATAACTTAGTGGCACAGTTGGCGACAGACGGTATCGTGACGGACAAGCAACCACAGTACCTGAACCTCTCGACTCCCGATGGAGACGTTCCGAGACGCGAACGAGAATGGATGATCGACGAAGGGCCGTATTCACGGAATACTTTTCCCGGCGGAGATACTTATTTCCAGTTTACGCTGGCAAACTATAGCAAAGCGGCCGGCAAACTGTCGCTGGTAGGGACGGTCGTGTATGACGATAACGTGTCGAAAGGCGGTTACGAGATCATCTGCCAGGGCTCCAATGACGGGAAGAACTGGACCGAAATCGGTAAACTGAGCGGTAGCGGCCTGCCCGGTCAGGCGCTTTCCGGACGGGTGGTGGTGACCGATCCGAACAAACAGACGGGAGAAACAACCATGCCGGTCCGCAAACTGAATGAAACGATTACTTTCAATTCCGAAAACGCCTATTCCGATTACCGTGTGCTGCTGAAGATGGCAGGTGCACATGATTGGGTGTTTACGGAAGCTAATTTCATGGATAAGGACGGTGGTTTGGTGGAAATGAAGCCGTCACAGTTCTTCAACAGTGCCTGGATGAGTGCTACTGCGGGTGAAGAATGGTTGTATGTGGACCTTGGCAGCACGTCGGAGTTCGACAAGGTCGTGTTGCACTGGATCAACAAAGCCGTCAAAGGAAAAGTGCAGGTGTCGGATGATGCCATGCAGTGGAAAGATGCGGCCGAACTGCCGGGTGGTGACGGCTTGATAGATGAAATTGCTTTGAACGGCAAACAGAATGCCCGCTATGTACGCCTTCTGATGCAACAGCCGGCGAACGACAGCCGTTACATCCTGAGCGAAGTGGAAGTTATGGGTAAAGGCGGACTGGTGGCTCAGCCTGTGGCTGCCCCTGCCGCTTCGAAAGGAGAGATCATCTTGTCCGGCGGTAATTGGGAGTTGCAACGTGCTTCTGAAGTGAATGCTTCGGGTGAAGAAATCTCGACTCCGGAGTTCAAACCGGAGAACTGGATCGTGGCAACTGTGCCGGGAACGGTATTGAGCAGTTACAAGAATATCGGGGCAATCGCCGATCCGAACTATGCGGACAACCAGTTGCAGGTATCCGAATCTTTCTTCTGGTCGAACTTCTGGTATCGTGACGAATTTGAAGTGCCGGAAGGATTCAAGCAGGATCGCCTGTTCCTGAACTTCGACGGGATCAACTGGAAAGCGGATGTCTATATGAATGGAAAGAAACTGGGGCGTATCGAAGGCGCCTTTATGCGGGGCAAGTTCGATGTGACGGACTTGGTTGTCCCGGGTAAGAACGTGGTGGCTGTAGAGATCATCCGGAATAACCATATCGGGGCGATCAAGGAAAAGAATAAACAGAGCACGGACTTCAACGGTGGAATCTTAGGGGCGGATAACCCGACCTTCCACGCTACGATTGGTTGGGATTGGATTCCGACTGTCCGTGGACGCAATATCGGTATCTGGAACGATGTCTTCCTGACTTCTACCGGGAAGGTGACGGTTGCCGATCCGCTTGTTACGTCTGTCCTGCCGTTGCCTGATACGACTTCCGCTACCTTGACGGCCGAGGTGATCGTGAAGAACCACGATGCCAATACGGTAAACGGTACGTTGGAAGGCAAGGTAGGAGATATCACATTCCAGCAACCTGTTTCCCTGGCGGCGGGAGAAGAGAAGACGGTCGTTTTCGATGTCAAGGATTTCCCGCAACTGAAGATGGAGAACCCGCGCTTGTGGTGGCCTAAAGGTTACGGCGCGCCGAACCTCTACGATGCCAACTTCACCTTTAAAGTGGATGATAAGGTTTCGGATGCGAAAGACTTCAAAGTCGGTATCCGCCAGATGACGTTCAATGAAGATAATCATATCCTGAGTCTCTTTATAAATGGCCGTCGCTTTATCGGTCGTGGTGGTAACTGGGGCTTCAGTGAATCGAATTTGAACTATCGCGGCCGTGAATATGATATCGCCGTGGCTTACCATGCCGATATGAACTTTACGATGATGCGTAACTGGGTCGGCATGATCGGTGACGAGGAACTTTATGAGGCCTGTGACCGCCACGGTATCATGATCTGGCAGGACTTCTGGCTGGCTAACCCGGCCGACGGTCCCGATCCGTATTACCCTGAAATGTTTATCGCCAATGCAGAAGACTATGTAAAACGGATTCGCAGCCATGCTTCTATCGGCCTCTACTGCGGACGTAACGAGGGTTTCCCACCCGAACAGATCGACAAGGCGTTGCGCCGTATCATCAAGGAAGACCATCCGGATATCCATTATATCTCCAGCTCGGCCGATGATGTGGTGAGTGGCCACGGCCCGTACCGTATGCTTCCGGCAAAAGAATATTTCACGCTGAAGACTGGCAATGACAAATTTCATAGTGAACGAGGCATGCCGAACGTAATGACCTACGAAAGCATGCTCCGGACCTTCTCGCCGGAAGGAATCTGGCCGCAGGATAACCAGTGGGGTATGCACGACTATACCCGCGAAGGGGCACAGGGTTGTACCTCTTTCAACGAGATTATCGCGAAAGGGTATGGCGAGCCGCAGAGTGCGAAAGAGTTTGCCGAATTGGCACAGTGGGTGAACTATGACGGCCACCGCAGTCTGTTCGAGTCCAGAAGCCAGAACCGTAAAGGTCTGCTGATGTGGATGAGCCATTCCTGTTGGCCTTCAATGGTATGGCAGACGTATGATTATTATTTCGAGCCGACTGCCGCCTATTTCGCAATCAAGAAGGCTTCCGAACCGCTGCATATCCAGTGGAACCCGGCAACGGATGAGGTGGAAGTGGTCAACTACAGCGCCGGAACGCGTAAGGGACTGACAGCAAAAGTCCAAATCCTGAATATGGATGGATCTGTAGCCTGGGAAAAAGAAGCGACTGTCGATAGCAATGAAGATACGACCGATAAATGTATCAAGTTGGCATTCCCGGCCAACCTGTCGAAGGTCCATTTCATCAAAATGGTCCTGACCGAAAACGGTAAAGTCGTTTCCGACAACTTCTATCACAGGAGCCTGGAAGAGAACAACTATCAGGATCTGCGCCAGTTGGCAAAGGTTGCTTTACAGTCTACGACAACCGTGGATAAGCATGCAGACGGAACCTGGAGCGCCGTGTCCGTTATCGAGAACAAGACGTCTACACCGGCTTTGATGATCCGCCTCAATGTTGTAGGTGGTAAAGACGGCCAGCAACTTCTGCCTGTATTCTATTCCGACAACTACTTCTCTTTGCTTCCGGGTGAAAAGAAGGAAGTCCGCATGAGCTGGAAAGATGAAGATACCAGAGGTAATGAAGGCAAGGTCCTGATTACCGGGTATAACGTCGAATAATATTATAGGTTGGCGCCAGAAGGCGTGCAAAGTACCTTTATTACGATCCTTTAGGCACAGATTTACACGGATAAATTTATTTTCTTTCCGTGTAATCTGTGCCTAAATTATGCCTATTAGTAAGCAGAATTTTGTTTCGACACACCTCCTGTCATATTCTTTTCCTGATTATTACTAAAATATTACGCAGCCTGAAAAAGATCTATTTTCGTATAGGACTTATCGGGCAGCTCTTTACCTTTGTCGGAAAGAGTATCGGAAGTAGATGGGAAAGCGGATCAAACTGATTTATATATTATCGTTATTTTCAGCTTTAATGGCGATAAGCGTGCAGGCCTATTGGCTCTATAATCAGTATCGTTATGAAGTGGAGCGATATGCTGATGAAATTGCCGCCGATGTATTGCGTGTCGGAGATGAAGAGTTTGCCGAACGCCGGAAAATGGTGATAGGCGATGATATTTCTTATATAATAGATCGTAGTTCGCGTACTCAATCCGGAACTTCCACTATCAGGAATGTGCAGACACAACTTGGTTTTGATTTTAAAACGGATGTTTTGGTCGATTCGATAATTGGCGGTCAACTGAATATGACAAAACTAAACCTCTCGTTTGATACGACCTTACCGGAACTGCATTATTCATGGCGTGGAACGAAATGTCGTTAATTACTATATTTCTTTCCAGGTTGAACGTTTGGATAGTGTGCTTCGGGCGCGCTTGCCGCAATACGATTTCCAGATCGCTTTTTTGCCGGAAGGAGATACATTGAGCCGTTTCAATTCTTGGAAGATTTTACCGGAACATCTGTTTCCGTCTTGCTTGGGAGTTAAATACCGGTATGCTCCGTTGGAGAGGAAAGGGGTGATGATAGAAGTCGGTTTCCCGATAAACCCTCTTCTGAAGCGGATGGTGGGACAACTGATTTTGAGTCTGTTTCTGATACTGTTGCTGCTTTCCTGCTTGGGTTTGCAAATTAATGCGATACTTAAACAGTATAAGCTTGGCGAAATGCGTGAAAGTTTTGTTCATACGATGATTCATGAATTGAGACGTCCGGTACAGACTTTGAAAATGTGTGTCTCTTTCTTGAATGATAAAGAGATGCGCACGGATGAGGCTGCCTGCGACGGTATTGTCCAGGACGCCTTGTTTGAGCTGGACAATCTTTCCGTTTATCTGGGGAAACTGAAAAATATGGTGAGTGCCGACGGTAGTGCGACACTGCTGCATCCCATTCCGTTCAATTTGCAAGAGTTGGTTGAAAAGGTGATCCGTTTAGTTCATATTCCATTTGGAAAACAGGTTGCTTTTTCTACTGCTTTTCCACCTGATCTCCCATTGGTTACAGCTGATCCTGTGCATATTGCCAATATTCTGAGTAACCTGATAGAGAATGCGATTAAATATTCCGGATCTGAAGTCAATATCCGCGTAGTCGTTATCCGGAATGACAAGCTGATAGAATTGACCGTAGCTGATGATGGCGTTGGTTTTTCTGCTGACGAACAGACGAAAGTCTTCGAGAAATTCTATCGCTCCGTCCATTTACCGGATAAGCAAATTCCTGGATTGGGACTGGGATTGAGTTATGTACGTCAGATAGCCGAAGCCCATCATGGGCAGGTCTCGCTTCGTAGTGAAGTGGGAAAGGGCACGGAAATAACAGTAGGATTACCGATATAAAACGATATGGCGACACCTTTAAAAATACTTTTTGCAGATGATGATCTGAAATATTCACTTCTCCTCAAACGTTTTCTTGAAAAAGAAGGGTATGATGTGGCTTATACCGGAAACGGGATGATGGCTCTCGAACAATTTCCGGTTGTTAAGCCTGATCTTGTCCTTTTGGATATCAATATGCCGGGTTTGAATGGTTTTGAGGTCGCAGAAAAGATACGGGAAAACGATCGCCATGTCCTGATCTTTTTCCTTTCCGACCGTTCGGACAAAACCGACCGACTGAAAGGCTTCAGCCTCAAAGGGAATGACTATCTTGCCAAGCCTTTCTATCCGGAAGAGCTGCTGGCGCGGATCAAAGAGCGGTTTGAAGTGAATCCCGATGTGAAAGTCGAAGAAGAAATCTATCATTTCGCTAATACCGTGTTCGACTATTCCACAAATGAAATCCGTACAGGCAACAGTAAGACGCTGGTCACTTCCTGTCAGGCAGAAATTCTTCGTATCCTCGCCCGTAATCCAAATGTCGCGATCGACCGTGAAATCATCCTATCTGCTGTATGGGGAAATGTCTCTTATGCCAACTCCCTGGCTTTGAATGTGCAGGTCACTTATCTTCGCAAAGCCTTGCGTAACGACCCTTCGACCAGTATCGTTTCCCTTACAAAAAAAGGCTATATGCTGAAAGGATAAAAAAACTTGCTATCTTTGCGCAATTGAGAAGTATAGACAAATAAAAAAGCGTATGAGTTTCAGCGAAAAGTCTTGCCTGGTATTTGAACAGGCTACGAAGGCATATCATATCACCGATCATATAGATGCCACGGTACATAATCCTTATGAGGTGAAGAGTATAGAGTTCTATCTGTATTTGAAGAATTGGATTGATGCTGTGCAATGGCATATGGAAGATATTATCCGCAATCCGGCTATTGAGCCGACTGAAGGATTGGTGATCAAACGACGGATTGACAAATCCAATCAAGATCGTACGGATCTGGTTGAGTTAATTGACAGTTTCTTTTTGGATCAGTATAAAAATGTGAAAGTCTTACCGAATGCAACGATCAATACAGAGAGCCCAGCATGGGCGATTGATCGATTGTCCATCTTGATCCTGAAGATTTATCATATGCAACAGGAGGTAGATCGTTCGGATGCGACTCCTGAGCATAAGGGAAAATGTGAAGAAAAATTGCGCATACTTTTGGAACAAAAAAAGGATTTATGCGTGGCATTGGATCAGTTATTGGCAGATATCGGTGCTGGACGTAAATATATGAAAGTCTATAAACAAATGAAGATGTATAATGATCCGGCCTTGAACCCAGTATTGTACGGTAAAAAATAATGGCAAAGGTATTAGTAATACGACTCTCGGCTATAGGCGATGTCGCTATGACAGTGCCTGTCATTTATTCTGCCGCCAAAGCTAATCCGGAAGATTCCTTTACTGTTTTGACTCAAGCTTTTTTGATGCCCCTGTTTATGAATCGCCCACCTAATGTGGAGGTTATCGGTATTAATACAAAAGGGGCTGAAAAAGGGCTTATCGGGTTATTGAAATTTATCTCGGCATTGTTGAAATTCGATTTTGATGTTATCTTGGATTTGCATAATGTGATCCGTACGATAATAATCTGTACTTTTTTCAGATTGAATGGTAAGCGTGTGTTTGTGTTGGATAAAGCGCGGAAAGAACGTAAAAGATTGACTGCAATTAAAGGCAAACGACTTTATCCTCTTCGTCCGGTTATAGTCCGTTATGCCGATGTGTTTCGGGCTGCTGGGTTGAACTATACAGAAACGTTTACATCTCTTTATGAAGAATCTCCTGCCGAATTGTCTGGAATGGCCTCCGTTGCTGGAATTAAAAAAGGCAAATGGATCGGTGTTGCTCCATTTGCCAAACACCGAGGTAAAATTTATCCAGTGGACGAAATGGAACAAGTCGTTGCCTGTTTGTCGAAATGTGAAGATTATACTGTTTTTTTGTTCGGAGGGCGAGGATATGAGGAGGCAATCCTTGAACAATGGGAGTTTCAATATCCACGTGTTAAAAGTGTTGTAGGTAAATATGCCTTGGATAATGAGTTGGCGTTAATCAGCCAATTGGATGTGCTATTGTGTATGGATTCTGCAAATATGCATTTTGCCTCTTTGGTAGGTACACGAGTGATTTCGATTTGGGGAGCGACGCATCCATATGCCGGTTTTTATGGTTATCATCAAGATTCCGGTGATGTTATTCAGGAAAATTTACCTTGTCGGCCTTGTTCTGTATTTGGGCAGAAACCATGTTTGCGCGGTGATTGGGCGTGTATGACACTGATAACACCGGAGAGGATTGTTGAAAAGGTAAAGGCTTCAATAAAATAGTAAAGAGAAAACTACGATATCATGAGGGTCTGTTATTTTTCAAAATGTTATAAAGAACTATATAGTGCGGGAAGTAAAGCAAAGACCGATATGGAACAGATTATGTGCGATTTAGGATATCGGAATATCGGGTTGCCTTGTGTCGTTTGCTCGAATAAGATGCTTGGCTTTGTCATAACTTTGCTCAGTATGATTAAAGTTTGTTTTAAGTTAAGGTCAGGTGATATTTTGATTATACAATATCCTTTGAAAAAATATTATACGTTATTATGTAATATAGTGCATTATCGAGGAGCTAAAGTTATAACCTTGATTCACGATTTAGGCTCTTTCCGACGGAAAAGATTGACAGTCCTTCAAGAAATTGATCGTCTGCAGAATTCTGATTATTTAATAACATTGAATGATTCGATGTCTGCTTGGTTACAAACTAAGGGGTGTGAAGTCCCGAAAGGAGAACTGAAGATTTGGGATTATTTATCTCCAGCCATTGTCTTAAACAAAATAGAACCAGCTACTGACTATACGGTTGTTTATGCAGGCGCGTTGGGATATAATAAAAATCGTTTTTTATATGAGTTGGATCGTTTACCTCGACAATGGCATCTGAGTGTGTATGGTAAAGGATTAGAAGCTGATAAGATTCTCAATAAAGAATATTTCTCATATAACGGCTTTTTGCCGGCAGATCAATTGATATCTTCGGTACAGGGTGATTTTGGCCTGGTTTGGGATGGAGATTCTTATGAAGCATGTACTGGCAACTATGGTGAATATTTACGATACAATAATCCTCATAAAGTCTCTTTGTATGTCCGTTGTCATCTTCCGCTTATCATTTGGGAGAAGGCTGCATTGGCTCCTTTCATAAAAGAGAAGGAAATAGGTATTTGCATAAATTCTTTGGAAGAACTGGATGGTAAATTGGAGAAATTGACGGTGGATGATTATTTTAAGATGAAATCTCGGGTGATTGAGATAAGTAACTTGTTGTCTGTAGGATATTTTTTTACTAAAGCCTTGGATGAGGCTGTTAAGTTTCTGACAAAATCGGATGTGGCAGATGAAGGTCGTAATTAATCCTAAATACAATTTTCTCACTAATTTTATTTATCATATTCCTGGATGTTTTTTCAAGGAAGGCGAGACTATATACCAAGGACGTAATATCCTTAAAAAGTACGATATACAAGGATATCGTTTGATAGTCAAGAGGTTTAAACGTCCTAATATAATAAACCAGATTGTATATTCTTTTTTTCGTAGATCGAAAGCACGACGCTCTTTTGACTATTCGCTTGAAGTTCAGAAGCGTGGATTTGGAGTTGCAGATCCTATTGCATATATTGAGATAAAGCACGGAGGTTTACTTACCGATAGTTATTATATATCCTTATATATGGAAAGGATGGAAGAACTTCGCGAGTATATGGCTGTGTATAGAGCAGAAGATCGAGAACTCAGACTGGCTTTTGCACGTTTTACGGCACAATTGCATAAGGCGGAAATATTGCATGTCGATTATTCCCCTGGTAATATCCTGGTAAAGAAACAGGCTGGTTCGTATGTGTTTGCGTTAGTGGATGTCAATCGGATGAAATTTAAAAGTATTTCAGTTGTTGATGCTTGTAAGAATTTAGCTCGTTTGGCAACATCCCGTAAAGTTTTGGATGAAGTGGCGTGTGAATATGCCTCTCAGCGGGGATGGGATAGTTTGGAAATAATGCGTTTGATGGGAGAATATAGTGATCGTTTTTTCAAGAATTACGCATTTCGTCTTGGCAATAAAGCGTGGCGAAGAAATGGGGGAAGTTGTTTTGCCCTTCCTTCTTTTTTCTATAAAGCATATGATCTGTTAAGTTGTTGTAAATTACTTCCAGAAACGACACGCAATGTTTACCATCATAAACGGATTTGGGTTTATGATGATTATTTGCGTCCGTTTGATTTTCGGAAAGTGTTTCCTGAAAGTCTTCAAGACTGAGTTTTAGTATCTAATTTTGATTTAGAACTCCATTCCGTGATATGTGTACAATGGCTAATGTAGTATTGTTCTTCTTCGGACAGATTCGAAGAGTCGTTATGCCAAGGCAAATGTTCTGCTTGGTAGGGATATGCTGTTCGGTAAGCTTCGACTGAACGGCTTCTGCTCAATCCGACACGAGGGCGATAAAGGGCGAAGGTTGTATCTATTGGTGCTCTGTACAGACCTCCTTCGGCAGGTTTGAGATAATATTGTTTTTCTAAATTGATAACTTCTTCTTTGTGTATATAGGAATCGGGGATATTATCTATTCGTAGGGAAAAACCGATCTTGCGGGCGAATGGATGTTTTTTTAATTCTTTAAAAAAATAGTCGATGAAGTCTTTAGGGCAATAATCGGAAGGGATTACATCCGAATCTGTATAGATATAATAGTCATTGCAGAATCTTTTTTTTAAAGGCGATTTCCAAAGTGCTTTAAAGCCTAAGTTTTGATTGAGATGGAATACTGTAAATGGGCAGGTTTTGTAATATTCCAGCAAAGGTGGATAAGTCGATGCATTATCCAGAATGTAAATATTGGTATATCCACAGGCAGTCAATGTTTCTGTTAACAGCCGTAAGGTTGTGAGACGATTAAAATTATTGATGATAATAGGAATCTCTTTGGCATCTCTAATTAGAGATGGACTTATTATTTCTCGAAGGAAATAATAGTAAGAGCCGATATTGTATGTTAATGTTTTGAATATACTCATATGATTTTGATGAACAGGTTGTTAATATTATTGGAAAGGAATAAAATCCATCCAGAATTTTTTCATCTTACGTTTATACCAAGAATGGCAACCGAAAGGTAATTGCCAGTTGTTTAATTTGTAGCAATAACCTGGATATTTGTCAAATGAAAAGCGAATCGCTTCTTTTACTTTGGGATATGTGAATCCGTTTGCTTCCGTTGCCCAAAAAACATCTTCATTGTAAAGATGATATCGCTTTTGTGCCAGATAGTGATCGATTCGTTCGTTTTGTTCACAAGTTACCCGATAATGACTGGCAACTTTTCTCAGAGATAGACCACCATTGCCGATTTTGCCGTACAGATCTTGCTTGGAGGTTTTTCCCTTGAATTTATGGTAAGAATGTATCAATTGCATGATTTCAGCAATGACGGGTAGTTTATAAACTGGACGTTGCAACCAGGGTGCACCAATATAGTCGTATCCTTTATTACACCATTCTTTCAATTCGTCTCGAAATACATAAGCGTCCAACTGATAGATCAAGATATAGGTACAATCTAAAAAACGTTCATAAAATTCTTTAGCCAGCATGAGCCGGTTATAACCACTGATCCCTTTGAAATAAAAATCTGCGAATGAGATAAATGACAATTTAGGAAATTCGGTCGCTAGTTCTGACAAGTCTAAATGGTTTGGTTTGATTACGACTAAAGGATGCATTTGTAATATTTTGTATACTTGTAATAAAGATTTTCTTTCTTGTTGGGACAAAGAGGCTTGGTAAATAGGTATAACAACTTTTACTAAATTCATATGAACCTTTCTTGTTTATGTTTAATATAAGTAACATATATACAAAGATATGCATATTTTACAAAACAGAATGAGGAAAATGTTTTATTATAATTTATTATATATCTGCTATATGATAGTTGTGAGAAATATTGTAATTTTGTAATATACATTCAATGCATTGATGTATAGTTTCTTATGGATGATTTGGATTCTTTATGTACGATGTGTTGATGATTTTGTGTGGATTATTTTTGAAAAAAGTTTATGATTCCAAAGATTATTCATTTATGTTGGTTCAGTGAAGAATCTTTTCCTGTTGAAATAAAAATTTGTTTGGCAAGTTGGAAACGTATATTGCCGGATTATACTATAAGGTTATGGACATATGCAGATGCATTGGCAATAGGTTGTGATTATGTCTCGGAGGCTCTGTCTGTTAAAAAATGGGCTTTTGCTGCAGATGTTATCCGTTTTTATGCAATCTATAAAGAAGGCGGAATTTACATGGACAGTGATATGTTTCTTAAAAAACGTTTTGATGAATTTATCCCGGAGCATGGTTTTGCAACTTTCAACGAATGTTGGGGAACAGTCCTTTTACAAGCTGCTTTTTTGATAGGTGAGCAGGGTAATTCTTTTTGCGAAGAAGTCTTTAGTTATTATAAGCAGCGTCATTTTTTATTGCCCGATGGTTCTTTCGACATGTTGATCTCTCCCCAAATAATGGTGATGGTTGCTGAAAAAAGAGGATATAAAAGGGAAGATATTGAACAACATTTAGGAGAAGATGTCGTTATTTATCCAGGATGTTATGTTTCTCCCTGTAAGAAAATTCAGTATCCCGAGGCTTTTGCTTGTCATCAAGTGTATGGGAGCTGGCGGAAACATCGTTTTGGCAGAAAAGTGGAACGTTTTCTGAAACATGCGTACCTCGTGATTCGTTTTGCGTTATTTAAACGATAAGTATAGAAGATTGAATAATTAAATGGAAAATATAAAACTTGCCGTTATCGGCCTCGGATATGTTGGTTTGCCGTTGGCACGGTTGTTTGCGACGCGTTATCCGGTGGTCGGGTATGATGTGAAGCGGGAGCGGGTAGCTGCCTTGATGGAAGGGCGGGACGCGACGCAGGAAGTATCGGACGAATTGTTAAGGTCCGTGCTACTGCCCCGGTTGCCGGAGGAAGGTGAGGCGGGATTGTTTTGTACGTCCGATGCGGAACAGCTCCGCGAATGTAATTATTACATTGTGGCGGTCCCTACGCCGGTCGACTTGCATCATAGCCCTGACCTGACACCTCTTTATTCGGCCAGTGAAACGGTGGGAAAGGTCTTGGGCAGAGGCGATATCGTGATCTATGAATCGACTGTCTGTCCCGGCATAACGGAAGACGAATGTGTTCCCATTCTGGAGAGAACGTCCGGATTGGTTTTTAACCGCGATTTCTTTGCCGGATATTCGCCGGAGCGTATTAATCCGGGAGACAAGGAGCATACGGTAGAGAAGATCATGAAAGTGACATCCGGCTCCACGCCCGAAGCTGCTGAGAAGGTGGACGCCCTGTACCGATCGGTCATCCAGGCCGGGACATTCCCGGTTTCCAGTATCAAAGTGGCGGAGGCTGCCAAAGTGATCGAGAACTCCCAGCGCGATATCAACATCGCTTTTATGAACGAACTGTCGAAGATTTTCCATCTGATCGGTATCGATACGAACGAAGTGCTGGCGGCAGCCGGGACGAAATGGAACTTCCTGCCTTTCAAGCCCGGTCTGGTTGGAGGGCATTGCATAGGGGTTGATCCTTACTACTTGATCCGTAAAGCTGAGGATTACGGTTTCCATCCGGGACTGATCCTGTACGGACGTCGTATCAACGATACGATGGGCGAATATATTGCCGGTCGCGTCGTGAAGTGCATGATCAAAAAAGATGTTCCGGTGCGGAATGCGGAAGCACTGGTTTTAGGCTTTACCTTCAAGGAAAACTGTCCCGATGTGCGTAACTCCAAAGTCGGTGATGTCGTTCGCTATCTCGGTGACTACGGTATCAACGTGACGATCTATGATCCTTGGGCACGTCCGGATGACGTCCGGCGCGAATATAGCCTGGAAGTCCTGTCCACCCTGCCGGACAAGAAGTTCGATGTTGTCGTCTTAGCGGTCGCCCATACCGATTTCCTGTCACTGGACATTCCGGAGCTGGTAAAGGAACACAGCGTGGTATATGATGTGAAAGGCTGTCTGAATCCGGCTTGGGTAGACGATCGTCTGTGAGTTATTTCCGTCCGAAATCCGCCGGGATCTCTCCCCATTCCGAAGTTTCCCATTTTAGGATAGGAGTGGTATAAGTATTGGTTTTGAGCCACTTTTCTGCCCGTTCGATCATATCGAAGATCGGTTCGTTCTCCGGTACGCGCTCTAAGAGTGTCTTGCATTTCTTCTTTTTTACCCAGCCGATGGCGTTCCGACTGTCCGAATAGATCGGAAGGCTGCTTCCTTTCTGCTTCAGTAGGGCAAGTCCGTGTACCAAAGCCAAAAATTCACCGATGTTGTTCGTCCCTTTTTTTAACGGCCCGATCCGGAAGATCTCTTGCATGGTTGGCGGATAGACGCCCCGGTATTCCATGTCTCCCGGATTCCCGCTACAAGCAGCATCCACACAAAGGCTTTCCCAGATCGGTTTCCCGACCGGAGCTTTTGGAGCCAGGCCTGCAGCCGCTTTGGAGGAAGACGCTGTTTTCAGATAATGCTCGTATCCTTTTTCAAAGGCTTTCGTCGCCTCCTCTTTGGTTTCGAACGATTTATATTTTGCTCCGTCCTGTCCGTCCACCTGCGCTTTGCATTCGCCCCAGTTGTCATATACGCCCGGAGTGATACCTTTCCATACTACATAATATTTGTTTTTTGCCATTGTTCTCTGTTTAATAAGTCCTTGTCCGACTTCTCCTTCTTCTGGTGAGAAATCGATTCTATCCTTTGGAAAAATGCCTTCGGCTTGCCGGATAAGTTTGTTTTTTCGGCATCTAATCGCTTACCGACAATTATCAGCAAACCTGTCGACAATTACCGACAGGCAAATCGTTGGGCATGGAATCGAAGAAGTATGCGGTCAAAGATAAAAATTTATCCGGCACAAAACAGAACTTCTTAATGGAAAAAGTTTACATTTGCAGGAAACAATCATATAGATATGAAGCGTATATTTCTGATTGGATATATGGGAGCCGGAAAAACCACTGTGGGAAAAGTGCTGTCCCGGCAGTTGGGACTCTCGTTTATCGATCTGGACCACTATATAGAAGGCCGTTACCATAAGACTGTCGGGCAGCTTTTTGCCGAGAAAGGGGAAGATGCATTCCGGGATATCGAGCGGAGGATGCTCCGCGAAGTCGCCGCTTTTGAAGATGTCCTGGTATCGACCGGAGGCGGTGCTCCTTGTTTTTTCGATAATATGGAGTTTATGAACGGGGCCGGACAGACCGTTTACCTGAAAGTCTCGGTAGAGGAACTGGCGAAGCGTTTGGAGCTCTGTAAATCGACCCGCCCGATACTGAAGGGTCGTTCGGGTGACGAATTGAAAGCCTTTATTGCCGAAAGTCTGGAGAAAAGGGAACCTTTCTATTCGAAAGCGTCGATTGTGTTCGATGCGGAAGAGATGATGACCGATCAGGATGTATATAACATATCACAAGAACTGGCAATACGATTATAGGGTTGAAAGTTGAAAGTGAAAACTGGCACAACCTTAACTTTCAACTCTCAACTCTCAACTTTCAACTATTAAATTATGGATAGACAAGGGCAGGGGGCTTATATTCCGCAGGAGCTATTAAAAGAACTCAGTAAGGCGAGTAATCGCTTACTGATAGGTATACCCTGTGAACGGGTAGAAGGAGAACGCCGTCTGGCTCTGACTCCCGAAGCGGTCGACATGCTGACCGACCGTGGGCATCGCGTTCTGGTGGAAGCCGGGGCGGGCCTGGGGATCAATTACTCCGATAACCATTATTCGGAAGCGGGAGCCGAGATTGTGGCGACTCCGGCCGAGGTGTATCAGGCGGACATCATCCTGAAAATCCTGCCACCGCTGACTGCCGAGGTGATGATGATGAAGCCGCGTACTACGCTGTTTTCAACCGTCCAGTTTAATACCTTTTCGCATGAAGCCTTCGAACTGATGATGGCTAAACGGATTACAGCTGTCGCTTATGAACTGTTGGCGGATGACAAACAGCGCTGTCCGGTCCTGAATGTGATCTCTGAGATAGAAGGAACAGCCTCTATCACGATCGCTTCCGAGTTGTTGAGCAATACGCAGGGCGGAAAAGGGATCTTGTTAGGAGGCATACCGGGCGTTTCGCCGACCGAGGTCGTGATCATTGGAGCCGGTAATGCCGGGACTGTCGCCACCCGTGCCGCTATGGCACTGGGTGCTTCCGTGAAGGTGTTCGATGACGATATAAACAAGCTTCGGACCATCCAGCAGGTATTGGGGCAAGGCTTGTTCACTTCCACTTTCCATCCGAATGTGCTGCAAAACGCTTTCCGTAGTGCCGACGTGGTGATCGGGGCGATGCGTTACATCAATACGCGTCACCGGTATATCATCGCCGAAGATATGATCCGTATCATGAAGCGCGGTGCATTAGTTATTGACCTCAGGATCAATCAGGGAGGGTGTTTCGAGACGACCTGTTGCCTCTGTCCTTCCGATCCGGCTGTTTTCGAACAGTACGGCGTACTGCATTATTGCCGGCAGAACATCAGTAACCGTGTGGCGCGTACCACTTCGATGGCACTGAGCAATATCTTCGTCCCGATGCTTTTCCTGCTGGGCGATGCCGGTGCCGTGCAGGGGATGATCAAGAGCGACCCGGGATTCAAGAACGGAGTCTACATGTATTGCGGTAAGCCTGTTAATAGCTACGTTTCCAATCGATTCGGTTTATCATCGAATAATATCGATCTATACCTCTCTGCGTTTTAACCCATAAAAGTTTTGAACTCGCAAAGTTTATTCTTTACTTTGCGATGATCTTAAATATCAACAAGCGATTAAGCTAATATAAGTATATTATGGCAGAACAGACAAAAGTAACAACTCTGGAAAAGGTTGTCATCCGTTTTTCGGGCGATTCCGGTGACGGTATGCAGCTGACCGGAACAATCTTTTCCAATCTGTCGGCTATTTTTGGGAATGAAATCTCTACATTCCCCGATTATCCGGCAGAAGTGCGTGCTCCTCAAGGAACACTTAGTGGTGTATCAGGTTTCCAGGTTCATCTGGGATCCCGTAAAATTTTTACTCCCGGCGATAAGGCGGACGTGCTGGTCGCAATGAATCCTGCTGCGCTGAAAGTGAATGTGAAAAACCTGAAACCCAATGCGATCGTTTTGATCGATACGGATTCGTTCCAGAAGAGTGACTTGGACAAGGCGCAATTCACGACAGACGATCCGTTCCAGGAATTAGGGCTTGGCGGCGTGCAGGTCGTGGCGGCTCCTATCTCGACAATGGTGAAAGACGGCCTGGCTGAATTCGGCTTGGATAACAAGTCTGCGCTCCGTTGTAAGAATATGTTCGCACTGGGGTTGGTTTGTTGGCTGTTCGAACGTCCGCTGGATGAAGCGATGCACATGTTGCAGAACAAGTTCGCCAAAAAGCCGGCTATCGCACAGGCCAATATCAAGGCGCTGACAGACGGTTACAACTACGGACACAATATCCATGCTTCAGTCTCCACTTACCGCATCGAAAGTAAGAAGGCTGCACCAGGTTTTTATACTGACGTGAACGGTAATAAGGCCACATCCTACGGGTTGATCGCTGCTGCGGAGAAGGCCGGCTTACGGTTGTTCCTCGGAAGCTACCCGATCACTCCGGCCACCGATATCTTGCATGAGTTGTCAAAGCATAAGGAGCTTGGTGTCATCACTGTTCAGGCGGAAGATGAAATTGCCGGTATCTGTACTTCCATCGGAGCCAGCTTTGCCGGTTGCTTGGCTGCGACTTCCACATCCGGTCCCGGTCTGGCGTTGAAGAGCGAAGCGATCGGTTTGGCTGTGATTGCCGAACTGCCGTTGGTCGTTATCGATGTGCAGCGTGGCGGTCCTTCTACGGGTATGCCGACCAAGAGCGAACAAACCGACCTGATGCAGGCGCTCTATGGACGTAACGGTGAAAGCCCGGCTGTCGTGATTGCTGCTTCGACTCCGACAGACTGTTTCGATGCCGCTTATTGGGCAGGAAAATTGGCGCTCGAACATATGACTCCGGTTATCCTGCTGACGGATGCCTTCATCGCCAACGGTTCTTCCGCATGGAAGCTGCCGAACTTGGCTGAATATCCGGAAATCAAACCGAATTATGTCTCCAACTACGATGCGAGTGAAAAAGTATGGAAAGCGTATCGCCGCGACAAGGAAAGCCTGGTTCGCTATTGGGCTATTCCGGGAACCGAGGGCTTTGCCCATCGTCTGGGCGGTCTTGAAAAAGACTATGAAACAAGCGCTATCTCGACAGACCCCGTCAACCACCAGAAGATGGTTACCACCCGCCAGGCCAAGATCGACAAGATTGCCGATTATATCCCCGAACTGGAAGTGATCGGAGACCCCGATGCAGACCTGCTGATCGTCGGATGGGGCGGAACATACGGACACCTCTACGAAGCAATGGAAACTATGCAGGAGCAGGGAAAGAAGGTTGCTCTGGCTCACTTCAAGTTCATCAGTCCGCTGCCTAAGAACACGGCTGAAGTGCTGAGCAAATACAAGAAGGTGGTCGTTGCCGAACAGAACAACGGGCAGTTTGCCAATTACCTGCGTGGTAAAGTGACGGGATTCAATCCGTACCGTTTCAACCGCGTAAAGGGACAACCTTTTGTCGTAGCGAGATTAGTTGAGGAATTCACGAAAATATTGGAGGCTTAAAAGATGGCAACTGAAGAAGTAAAATTTCAACCGAAAGATTATAAGAGCGATCAGTATGTACGCTGGTGTCCGGGTTGTGGAGACCATGCCGTGTTGAACTGCTTGCACAAAGCAATGGCCGAAGTAGGAGTGGCTCCTCATAATATGGCTGTTATCTCTGGTATCGGATGTTCTTCCCGTTTACCTTATTATATGAACACATACGGTTTCCATACGATTCATGGTCGTGGTGCTGCTATCGCTACCGGCGTGAAGACGGCTCGTCCGGACTTGAGCGTCTGGTTGATTACTGGTGACGGCGACTGTCTGGCTATCGGTGGTAACCATTTTATCCATGCTGTCCGCCGCAACGTGGACCTGAATATCGTGTTGTTCAACAACAAGATATATGGTCTGACGAAGGGGCAGTATTCCCCGACTTCCGATCGTGGTTTCGTTTCCAAGAGCTCTCCTTACGGGACGGTCGAAGATCCGTTTATTCCGGCTGAACTGGCTTTGGGTGCCCGTGGTAATTTCTTTGCCCGTGTGATCGATGTGGATCTGAAGAATACGACCGAAGTGTTGGCTGCTTCTGCCCGCCATAAAGGTGCTTCCGTGACTGAAGTGCTGGTGAACTGTGTGATCTTTAACGACGGTATTCATAAAAAGATTGTCGATAAGGAATTTCGTGCCGACCGTACGATTTTCTTGCGCCATGGCGAAAAGATGTTGTTCGGCAAAGACAATGAAAAGGGTATCGTGTTGGAAGGCCTGAAACTTAAAGCCGTAACGATCGGTCAGGATGGTTATACGCTGGATGATGTTTTGGTACATGATGCACATGAAAAGGATAACACCCTGCACATGATGCTTGCCATGATGAGCGGGGATATGCCAGTCGCTCTCGGTGTGATCCGCGATGTGGATGCTCCGACCTACGACGAAGCCGTACACCAACAGATCGAAGAAGTCCAGGCCAAGAATCCGATCCGTAACCTGCAGGATTATCTGATGAGCGGAGAAATCTGGGAAGTAAAGTAAGGCGGTAAGCCGATCTGTGATAAGAAAAGCTGTAAACCTTGAAAAAAGATGCAAGGGTTTACAGCTTTTCTTATTTATATTTCTATCTTTGTGAAACAAAAGGATATAGCAATGAAGACAACAGCCGAAATCATAGAAATCCTGAGAGATTACAAAGCCCGTTCCGCCGAAAAATACGGAATCGAAACATTGGGCCTTTTCGGTAGCGTGGCTCGTGGTGAACAGAATGAGAAGAGTGACATCGATGTTTTTATTAAGTTGAGAAAAACAAGTTATTACACATTGATGGATATAAAAGATGATTTAGAACAAGTTTTCAGGCAAAAAGTCGATTTAATAACCTTGCATGAAACAATGCGTGCTTTGTTTCGGCGTAAAATAGAACAGGATGCAATTTATCTTTAAGGATCAAATAACAGATAAGCTTCTTTTTGTTATACAAAGAGTTGAATTGGCATTGAAACGAACTTCCGATGTTGCAGACTGCGATGATTTGCTTCGTACTCCGGAGGGTGTCGATTTATTTGATGCAACTTGCATGAGAATACAGACTATCGCTGAGACATTGAAACAAATAGATACTGAAACAAAGGAGAAGTTGCTGGTCTATTATCCGGGAATTCCCTGGCGCAAGATTTTTGCCATGCAAAATATTATTTCTCATGAATATTTGTCTGTTGACCCGGAGATTATAACCGATATCGTTAAACATAATTTATCCCCTCTGCTTGTCGTTCTTTACCGCATCCAGGATGACTTAAATGCCGGGAAACACGATGCTATTTTTGGATAAAAGTAGCTGATTTGTAAACTCTATGTTACAAAATGGTAGGGTTTGATGTTAATGGCATGGAAAAGAATAATTATTACTGAAAAATTTCCTTAATTCGATATGTACTATGAAAATTTGTATTACTTTTGTACCGCGATTAACAAGGCGAGGGAACAGCAAGTAAAAACAAAGATGATTTGCCTTGTGTTTTAACATTGAGTAGAGAGAAAAGTTATATAAAGTCAATCAATTAAATTAATTTCAAGATGGCTACATTAGATTTAAGCAAGTACGGAATTAAAGATGTGAAGGAAGTTCTTCACAATCCGTCTTACGATGTTCTGTTCGCAGAAGAAACAAAACCGGGTTTGGAAGGCTTTGAAAAAGGTCAGGTAACTGAACTGGGTGCTGTAAACGTGATGACAGGTGTTTACACAGGTCGTTCTCCTAAAGATAAATTTTTCGTAAAGAACGAAGCCAGCGAAGATTCAGTATGGTGGACTTCTGAAGAATATAAAAACGATAACAAGCCTTGTTCTGAAGAAGCTTGGGCTGATCTGAAAGCTAAAGCTGTAAAAGAATTGTCTGGCAAACGTCTGTTCGTTGTCGATACTTTCTGCGGTGCTAACGAAGCAACTCGTATGAAAGTTCGTTTCATCATGGAAGTAGCATGGCAGGCACACTTCGTAACTAACATGTTCATCCGCCCGACAGCAGAAGAGCTGGCTAACTACGGAGAACCTGATTTCGTATGTTTCAACGCTTCTAAAGCAAAAGTTGACAACTACAAAGAATTAGGCTTGAACTCTGAAACTGCTACAGTTTTCAACTTGAAGACGAAAGAACAGGTGATCCTGAACACTTGGTACGGTGGTGAAATGAAGAAGGGTATGTTCTCTATCATGAACTACATGAACCCGTTGCGTGGTATCGCTTCTATGCACTGCTCCGCTAATACGGATAAAGAAGGCAAGAGCTCTGCTATCTTCTTCGGTCTGTCTGGTACAGGTAAGACAACTTTGTCTACTGACCCGAAACGTCTGTTGATCGGTGATGACGAACACGGATGGGATAACGAAGGTGTTTTCAACTATGAAGGTGGTTGCTACGCTAAGGTTATCAACCTGGATAAAGAAAGCGAACCGGATATCTACAACGCTATCAAACGTGACGCTCTTCTTGAAAACGTTACAGTTGCAGCTGACGGTACAATCGACTTCGCTGATAAGAGCGTAACAGAAAACACACGTGTTTCTTACCCGATCTATCACATCGAAAACATCGTTAAGCCGGTTTCTAAAGGCCCGCACGCAAAACAGGTTATCTTCCTGTCTGCCGATGCATTCGGCGTATTGCCTCCGGTATCTATCCTGAACCCGGAACAGACTCAGTATTACTTCCTGTCTGGTTTTACAGCTAAATTGGCTGGTACAGAACGTGGTATCACTGAACCGACTCCGACATTCTCTGCTTGTTTCGGTGCTGCTTTCTTGTCACTGCACCCGACAAAATACGGCGAAGAATTGGTTAAGAAAATGGAAATGACCGGTGCTAAGGCTTATTTGGTCAACACTGGTTGGAACGGTACTGGCAAACGTATCTCTATCAAGGATACAAGAGGTATCATCGATGCTATCCTGGACGGTTCTATCGACAAAGCTCCGACAAAGGTTATCCCGTACTTCGATTTCGTTGTACCGACAGAATTGCCGGGTGTTGATCCGAATATCCTGGATCCGCGCGATACTTATGCTGACGCTGCACAGTGGGACGAAAAAGCAAAAGATCTGGCTGGTCGTTTCATTAAGAACTTCGCTAAGTTCACTGGCAACGAAGCTGGTAAGAAGCTGGTTGCTGCTGGTCCGAAATTGTAATAACATACATAATGACTCTATAAAAGCGCAGGACTTCGGTTCTGCGCTTTTTTATATATATACATTAATTTTATCATAAATGTTAGGATATTTTAAAATCTATTCCTACCTTTACCCCAAATTATCTGTTAATGTGGGATGTGAGGTATAACATGATTAGACGTTTATTACTGGTCGTTGGGATTATCGTTTCTTTGTCATCGTGTGGCGGAGATATTGCTTACCGGATAGAAGGAAAACTAACCAATCTGGAGGATCAGACCTTATATGCCGTTTTCGAAAATGAAGATATAAAGGTTGTAGATACCGTAACTTGCGGGAAGCCGGGGGAATTTTTGATCGAAAAGAAACAGGGGGATTTCCGGGAAGTGACGATTTTCTTTGCCGATAAAATGCATTGGGTTACGGCTTATCTGGAAAAGGGAGAGAAGGTGACGATCACCGGAGACGCTGATTATCCCGCCATGTTACGTGTCAAAGGAGGGCGGATCAATGACCGTCTTTCCGCGATAAGAAAAGAAATGGCTCCTTTATTGAAAGAGCAGGCCGACTTGATCCGTCAACTGAATAAGAAGAACAGGGAAAATCTCAACAGCTCGATCGAGGAAGCGGATATGGCTTCGCGTCTGGCGAATGTAAACCATCTGTTGAGCGAGGAAGCTGCTGCCGCCATCAAGAAATATCCGGATGAAGAAGCTTCCGTCGTATTGATACAGCATTATTTTAACCATCCTGACGATACCCGGCAAATGGACGAATTGCTGGCTGTGCTAAATCCGAAACTGAACGACTTTTATCTGGTGCGGAAGTTGCAGGAATACAGCACGCGGGCAAAAAGGACTGCTTTAGGCGCCGAAGCACCCGGTTTCAATGTGAAGAATATTTACGGGACTCCTGTCAGTCTGGATTCTTTTCCGAAGAAATATTTACTGCTTGCGTTTACGGCTCCCTGGTGTGATATGTGCCAGACGGAAGACCTCTATCTGGATGAAGTGGCAATGAAATATCCGAAAGAAAAGGTGGATATGTTGCTGGTCAGTCTGGATGACGATCAAGCCGAAGTGCGGAAAGTCCTTGCAAAGGATAGCATCGGCTGGAACTTGGTTACCGATTCCGCCGGACAGGCAGCCATGTTGGTTGATCTGTATAACGTAAGCGCCTTGCCCCGCTGTTTCCTGATCGATGAAGAAGGGAAGATCATCTTGAAAACGGACAATGGGGTCGAGATAAAGCAGACGTTGGAAAAGCTGATGGAGTAGGAATTTATGATTTATGCAATGTTGCTATCCATAAATCATAAATCCGGCCTCATAAATCCAGACCCATAAATTATAAATCTAAATCTTTAACTATGTTAGTCAAATCTTACGCTGCCGCCGTGCAAGGCATATCGGCAACGGTCGTTACGATCGAAGTAAATTGCACGAAAGGTATCCAATTCTTTTTGGTAGGATTGCCCGATGTGGCTGTCCGTGAAAGCCATGAACGCATTATCTCTGCTCTTCAGGTGAGTGGCTACAAGTTTCCCCGTAACCGCATTGTGATCAATATGGCGCCTGCCGATATCCGGAAGGAAGGTTCGTCGTATGATTTGCCGCTTGCGATCGGCATCCTGGCTGCAGCCGAAGAGTTGGATGCTTCCCGGCTAGGCCACTACATGATGATGGGAGAGCTTTCATTGGACGGCAGCTTGAAGCCGGTAAAGGGAATTCTGCCGATTGCGATCAAGGCGCGTGAAGAGGGATTCAAAGGTTTTATCGTTCCCAAGCAGAATGCCCGTGAGGCCGCTGTCGTCAATGACCTGGATGTGTATGGCGTTTCGACCATCAAAGAAGTGATTGAGTTCATTGCAGGAAGACGGGATTTGGAGCCGACGGTTGTCAATACCCGTGAAGAATTTTATGCCCGGCAACTTCAGTTTGAAGCGGATTTCTCGGATGTACGCGGACAGGAGAATGTGAAGCGTGCGCTGGAAGTAGCCGCCGCCGGAAGCCACAACCTGATCCTGATCGGTCCGCCGGGGAGTGGCAAATCGATGCTCGCCAAACGTCTCCCTTCCATCTTGCCACCTTTTACCTTGCAGGAGTCGCTCGAGACCACCAAGATACATTCGGTCGCCGGCAAGATCGGGCTGGACACTTCCCTGATGACGCAACGTCCGTTCCGTTCGCCCCATCACACGATTTCGAATGTGGCGATGGTCGGTGGAGGCGCTTTCCCGCAGCCGGGAGAGATCAGCCTGGCACATAACGGAATCCTGTTCTTGGATGAATTGCCCGAATTCAACCGGAGCGTGCTCGAGGTCATGCGCCAACCATTGGAAGACCGGACGATAACGGTCTCTCGTGCCCGCTTATCTGTTGATTATCCGGCCAACTTCATGTTGGTCGCTTCCATGAATCCTTGTCCTTGCGGATATTATAATCACCCCGATCGCCCTTGTCTCTGTTCTCCGGGTGCTGTCCAGAAATACATGAATCGTGTTTCCGGCCCTTTGCTCGACCGGATCGATATACAGGTAGAAGTCGTGCCGGTCCCTTTCGAGAAGATATCCGACGGACGCCCTTCCGAATGTAGCGAAGCGATACGCGAGCGCGTGATGAAAGCCCGCGCTATCCAGGAAAAACGCTTTGCCGCGCATGAGGGTATTTACAGCAATGCCCAGATGACCTCCAAACTGCTTCATGAATACGCCGTGCCTGATGCTGCCGGCCTGTCTTTACTGAAGGTCGCCATGCTGCGCCTCAATCTTTCCGCCCGCGCCTACGACCGCATCCTGAAAGTCTCCCGTACGATCGCCGACCTGGAAGCCTCTCCGAATATCGAGGCACGCCATCTGGCGGAAGCCATACAATACCGGAGCCTGGACCGGGAAACATGGGGGACGTAAGCCGGTTTCATTTATTTTAAAATTGAAGATCGGAAAAAGCATTAGGAGAAAATAAAATGAATGCCTCTGGCGTGAACCAATATCTTTCGCCTGTCCGGAGCGCGGCGACCGCCTGTGCGTATAGCTGTCCGTATTCGACAGAACGGTCTGGACGGATGTTCCCGTTTATCTCGATGCAGACGAAACGGCGGCTATCGGTCGGATCAGCCAGCAAGTCCCAGTTGTTGCGTTTTTTATTTAGGATAAAAGTACCGCCTCATTCGTGTTTATCCTATTATTATTTGTATCTTTACTGCCATGTTATTGACTATTCGACCTAGGGCGAAAAGCCTTTCGACTTAGGTCGAATACCTTTTCCACCTTGGGCAAAAACCTTTTCGACCTTCGTCAAAAACATACAAAGAAGGCAGGAAAGCGATAAAGTCTTATTATTCACCATTTAATCTATTACTAATATGACAGCACGTTACAGAATGGAGCGTAACCCGGATTCCGGGAAGAACGGCAATAAAATGCCTCTTCACCCAAGATTGATCCCCTATGAGACCGTCAGCATTAAAAAGTTGATGAAATATGCCAAATCCCGCTCCACCTATTCGGAAGCCGACATTGCCGGCGCCTTGCAGCTGATCACCGACTTGGTGACGGAACGCTTGCGCGAAGGCGATAACGTGGAGATCGAGGGCCTCGGCTTCTTCAGCGTCTCGCTCCAATCTCGCGCGGTGATGTCTAAAACGGAACTGAGGAGCGAATCTGTCCGTTTCAAGAATGTCAATTTCCGATGCTGCCAGCAGTTGAAGAAGGCCTTGAAGACGATGCCGCTCACGCGTATGAAAAGTTCAGGTCACTGTGCACCCGGCATGGCGGACCGGGAGGAACTTCTTTACCGCTATCTGGACGAGAACTCTTATATCACCGTCCGTTCCTACCGTTATCTTATCGGGCTGTCTGACTACAGTGCGCGCAAGGATTTGGCTGCATTGGTCGCTTCCGGCCGTCTGGTGAAGGGAGGCAGCCGTTTGTTTGCCATCTATACCCTTCCGAAAGAGGAAGACATGGGCATCCCGCAACCTTTGGTGGTCGATTCGAACTTGCCTGGATGAAGGCCGGATACCGGGGGTAAAGACAATCCGGGCGGATGCCTTCACCTGTTGAGGCTTGTTGCAAGGCGGGTTGTACAGGGTGGGTGAAGCTGAAATGACCCAGCGGCCCGGAACTTTTGTTTTTAGCTGTTCCGGTATTCCAGCGGCCCCATCCCCACATGCCGCTTGAAATATTTGCCGAAGAAAGACATATTCGTGAAATTCAGCGAATAGGCGATGTCGTGGATCGATAGGTCGGTCGATTTCAACTGTGCCTTCGCATCCATGATCACCATAGAGGTGATGATCTCGACACAAGTCTTGTCGGTCGTCTGCTTGACAATCGTGCTGAGATGCGCCGGAGTTATGCCGAGTTTCTTGGCATACCACGCAACGGAACGTTGCGTGGTATAGTTCTGCATAACCAGATGTCCGAAATTCTTGCTTATTTGTTCTGCTTTGGAGAGATTCGTCTTGTTCAGTGTCTTGTCTTTATACATGGCCCCTACTCCGAGAAGCACGCCTGAAAGCAGATGGTTAAGGATATCTTTGTTCAGCTTGGGGCCGCAGAATCCATACGTCTTGACAAGTAGCGAAAAATAATCTTTCAGCAATTGGGCCGGCTGTTCTTTCAGTTCGATAATCGGGCTGTCTTTTACGACATACAGCATGTCCATTGCCGATTTGCCTATATTGGCATGGTTGGTGAACTCGGACGAAAAACCCATGAAATAGATCTGCAAATCTCCTTCCACTTTATGAATTTGTAAGATTGTTCCCGGCAGGATCGTGATAAAGCTGCCTGGCTTCACTTGGTAGCGTGTCAGATTTATGGAAGCCTCGATCTCGCCTTGCATGCAAAGCACGAATATCTCCGCTTTCAACCTGCAAGGATAGTTGGCATACAAACTCAACAAACCGATGTCTTTATGCGAAAGGTTCCCGATGATCCAATCGTCGGGAAGGTCTATTTTGGGGATGTCGTTTTCCATATTCAGAATACATTAGAATATATGCAAAGATATGAAAAATAGGACACGCAAAAAGTGTTGAATGATAAAATCCGGTTTAAGTTAGGATATTATAATTGACTATTTGGAACAAGATCTAAAAAAGCGGACAGGTAATCGTATAAATAGACCTTGTGAGATCTTTTGCGTTGTCGTTATTTTGCATCGATTTTGATAGGTGGAGAAAGAGCATTACTCCGGTTGTTTTGTGAATTTTGACAGCCAACAGAATTAGGGCTAAACTATATTACTATATAGATGAAGAAATATATGATTGGATATGGTCTTGGGAAGATCATGGCTTTATGGATATGTGTTTTTGGGGTACTCGTCTGTGCCTCTTCTTGTGATTCCGATCGTGTGTCTGCCGATGGAGTTGGAAAGCTGCGCTTGTCATTATCGGCAGACACTACTTCTTTGAGCAAAGGTATCAACAACTCCACTAAAGCAGCTGTTTCGGACGAGTTCGAGAAGTTCCTGACTACGGCTGACTACAATATCCGCATCGTACAGCAGTCCGATACGGTCCAATCGTATGACCGCTTCGACGAGATGCCTTCTGAGATTGAACTGAAAGAGGGTGCTTATACCCTCATCGCCTCCAAAGGCGACAACCTCCCTTCTGCTTTTGAAAACCCCTATTTTGAAGGAAGTACCGACTTCACGGTGAAAGCCGGCATGAGCACGCCTATCGATGTGACTTGTACACTTGGAAATGCAAGAATCACGGTCGACTATACCGAAGACTTCAAGGAGGCATATTCCGATTATACTGTTTTGTTGAGCTCAGCCTTTACATCTGGCAGCCTGGAAATAAAGAAGGATGAAACGCGTCCGGCCTATATGCAAGTGGCCAAAGAAGGATCGGAATTAGGTATCGCCATCCGTTTGAAGAAAATCACCGAAGACAAGGAAAAAACATATAAAATCCCAACTCCTCTATCTATCGAACGTCGCCAGAACATCCGCCTGATCTTTAAGACGGATGGAGAGGCCTTGGATGGCATCGGTCTGGAAATAATCCTGGATGATGAAATGACAAATGTCACGCTGAATGAAGGGATACCTGATTTTATGTGGAAGCCGTTTGAGAAGCCGACACTGTCTCCGGATGATTTTACGAATGGAGAATCTTTTACCATTAAAGTCGGAAAGTTCGAGAAGAGTCCTACAGTTGGATTTGCTATGCCGGCAGGTATTGCCTCTTTGTGTGTCAAGCAATGGCGGGAAGATAAAGAAAACGAAGAGATTACCTACGACTTGGCGACGGACGAAGGAGTTACCGCCGCTTTAGGGAAGAATTTCAAATGGTCGGTCAATGGTAAGGCGAATACTAATGTGAAAGGAGAAAGAAAAACCGGACAGCTATTTTTGAAAGATGCAATCAATAGTTTGGAGGCTCCTATCGAGGAAGACCAAACTTATACTTATCATTATGAGTTTTCTGGAGTTGATGCGACAGGAAAGGCACATGCGACAAATGTATTGGGGGTAACAGTTGTTGTACAGCCAGCCGGCCAGCCGATCATAACATTTGACGGCTTTCCTGAAACAACGATTATAGAGGGTGATGACATGTCGAAAGAAATAGAAGCTAAATTTGAGGCTGAAGGTATAATCGATGAAACGAAAACGACATTGACAATTAATGACGGGGTAGATGATAAAGTGTATAATATTCTAACCGATGGAACTGTTTTATATAATGATTGGGGTATTAGTGTTGAGTCGGGTAATGATGCGACAGCAACGCTTAAATTCCCAAAAGTCTTTTCTTCCCGGTTAGAGGCTCCTATGGAAGGAGAGAAAACATTTACTTATAAATTGGATTTAGCGGATAAGAAAGGACGCAGTTTCCCGACTCTGACAAAGACATTGACGGTAAAGGCGCCGGTGTTTGAGTTGACACCGTCTGCTAATGGTGGGGATGCTTTTGCTTGCCGGGCTTTTCTGCGGGCAAAGGTTTCTGATGGAACACATCCTGATAATCTTAAATTCCAATGGAGAAAAGTCGGTAATGGAAGTTGGAACAATTGCAAGAACCATACTTACCAAACGGATGAGATATGTGATACATTGAAGAATCTGACATCAGGAGGACAGCAATATGAAATACGTGCAATTTACCGGGGAAAAGAAAAGCGTGTAACGGAACCGATTGTGATAACAACCGAAAATGTGGTGGAGTTGGAAGATGGCTCTTTTGAAAATTGGCATAAGAAAGAGGTCTATAAGAATACAACATGGTCTGTTGGAACTACTGGTTTAGGGATAGATCAGTGGTGGCCTTACAACGAAGGTGGTTCTTCGTGGTGGACAACCCGAAATGCTTTGACAACTTCACAAAGAAGCGGTGTCTCATGTTATTATACATCCTATTCCGGAACGATACCTGTAGATAATGGGTATGAAGGGAAAGCGGCTGAAATCAGCACGCTTGGCTGGAAAGAAGGAAATACATTTACGGAACTTGGAGGTAAAAGTGGAACGCATTCTGCCGGAATGTTGTTCTTAGGTTCTCATTCTGCCACCAGCAATGGGGTTGAGACAATTGATTATGGGCATGAATTTAATGTTCGTCCTAATGCGTTTGAATTCTACTATAAGTTCAAATCTTTAAATAGTGAATCTTTTGAAGCTTATATTGTAGTAGAAAATAGGGAAAACGGAACTGTGATGCAGTTGGGAAGTGGTAGAATCATGAGTAATCAGGATCAGGCTTCATTTGTTCCGGTAAGAGTAAATGTTCATTATACCAATACATCATTGAAGGCAACGCATATGTATATTGTGTTTAGATCCAGTACTGCGGAGGACCCTTCAGTGGAAGGTGTACAAGGTAGTTTAGGGGCTCTTAACGGATACAGTGATTCTCGGTATGTGGGTAATGTCCTGACGATCGATAATGTTCGACTAATTTACGAATAAATATGAAAAAGACATATATCTTATTTTTAACGGTAATTATTTTCTTGGCTGCTTGCCAAAAGGAGGAAAATAGTCGAAGCGACAGCTTTGGCGAAGGTTCCGGAGCCTTCCGGTTGGAACAGCCATCTGTTCAGAGCGAGAAGGAGATTCCGGTAATTGTGACAAAAGGTTCTTTTGGTTTGGAACCTTCCGCATTTTCGATTCGGATCGATCAGCAGGGTACAGATGGTACATATACGAAACATACGAGTTTTGTTTCTTATTCGGCTATGATTGATTCCGGTATGCCATTGATTTTGCCGGTAGGAGATTATCAGGTCGTTGCTTCTTCGTACGATCAGGCTGCGGTTGACGGCCGAGTGTCCGAAATTCCTTATTTCGAAGGGAAACAGGATTTTGTGATTGAAGAAAAAACAGTCACGTCTGTTCCTGCTTTTACTTGTACGTTTGAAAGCGTGGGAGTGGAGATTCGCTTGTCCGACCAGTTCAAAGCGAAGTTGGAGGCGGAACCTCTTAATTACAGCTATTCAGTGACTGTTTATGATGGTGAAGCATCGTGGACATTTGATCCGGATAAGCATACAAAGCCTGCTTATTTCCTGAATGATTGTAAGGATTTAGTATTGAAAGTTACGGTTAAGTTGGATAATCTGACCTATCCGGAACGGACCTATTATGTATGCAATTCTAATACAGATAAAGTATCGATTGGGGAATACTATATTATAACCTTGGATGCAGGAGAAGCTGAAACAAAAGGTTTACGGTTAACGACTAAATGTATAGGAGAATAAGCATATGAGATATAAATACCTGTTATTGTTGTTTTCTTCTCTTCTTTTTTTCTCTTGTGAGATGAAGAAGGAGATATTGGGACAGACTGATAAAGGTCAGACTGATGACACGACCGTAGAAAACCAGGGGTTGCTGGATTTGGAGTTGAAGCCGGAAAAAGAAGCGGATATTCCTGTTTCGAAGGGAGGAAGTGCTACTGGTTCGCAGACTGTTATATTGGATGTCAATGAGTTTGCTATAGATATCATTGATGGAAACGGGAATACGGTTAAACATTATGATAGTTACGCCGATTTGAAGAATGAGGGAGGCTTGTTACTGCCTGCCGGTAATTATTCGATTCGGGCGACGTTGGGAGAAGATGTGAATGCCGGTTTCGACAAGCCCTTTTATTCTGGTACGAATGTGTGTGAAATCACCCCTCAGGAAGTGGCAAAGGTGATTACGGATTGTGTGTTGAGCAATAAGAAAGTTACGTTTCATTGTTCGGATGATTTCTTGAAGAAATTTAATGATGACTATTCGATTGTTATTGATAATAAAGTGGGAGCTTTGACTACCCAGAACGGGGAAAAGAGGACAACCTATTTGAAGAATACCGGCATATTACAGTTTACTATATATGCGACTATGAAGAATGGCGGAAAGACTTTGGTATATAATTACGATATGTCGAAAAATGAAGATATCCAGCAGTATAATAATATATTGATCGACTTGGATCTTGAAGAAGGCGACAGCTCTCCTGATGAACCGGATGATAACGAACCTGTCGAACCGGATGATCCTATTGTGCCGGATGATTCGGTATCAGTTAAAAATCCGGTGCTTAAGGTCGACATATCCTTGATCGAGAAAGAATATGTAATCGAGATTCCTTCAGATTTTATCGATGCCGGTGGTGAGGATGATGGTGGCGATGATAATGAAGGTGGTGACACGGTGGCTAAACCTACAATTGTAGGGGATGCTGGATTGGACATAAGCCAACCGATCGAGATATCGGGTGCAGGTAATAAAACTGTGCGTGTGAAGATTAATACACCGGGTAAATTGGCTTCGTTAGTTGTAAAAATAACTTCATCAACATTGGAGGCTTTATTACCGGCTGTCGGGCTGACTTCCGAGTTTGATATTTGTGATGAGGGTTTGAAAGAAACTTTGTCAAAATTAGGATTGTCAGCAACAAAAGGTGCTACGTCTACAACGTTTGATATCTCTTCTTTTATGCCGATGATTGCAGGTTTGGGAGGAGGCGATTATCTCTTTACCATAACTGCGACGGATCAGTTGGGGCAAAAAGCTTCCAGGACATTAACGGTAAGAAACTTGAACGATTAATGAGTGATGAACAGTATGAAGTTATATATATTTGCTTGCTTGTGTAGTTTGATATTATGGGGAGTGAGCTGTAATGAAGAATCGGCAGGAATACCGACAGGCTCGTTGTTTTTAGGTATCGAAGAGGATGCTACATTGCTGACAAAGGCGGAATCGGCTGTCACGAATGAATCTCTTCGTGTCGATATCATTGCTGCGGAAGGGGATACGATAAAAAGCTACTCTGATTATATCGATGAGGTGAAAGGTAAAAAGATCGTTCTTCCGGTAGGAACTTATACGATTTCAGTAAAATCAAACCAGTCGGAAGAGGCAGGATGGGAAAAACCGTTCTATTCCGGTTCGAAAGAAATAACCATTCAGCCCGGTGAGATAACCTCCGTACAGATTGTTTGCAAGATTTCGAATACGAAAGTAGCAGTCGAGTATGCCGACAATCTTGCTGACTATTTCAGCCGCTATGAAACGACGGTTTCCAATACTTCCGGGAGCTTGCTTTATACGCGGGATGAGACTCGTGCCGGCTTTTTTAAAGCAGAGAAGCTTACGGCTGATTTGAAACTGGTCAATCAGGATGGAAACGAGTTTGCCATGCAACGTGTGTTCCCGGATATTAAGGAACGGTATTTTTATAAGATAAAATACTCGCTTGACGATGGTGGTGATAATGAAGAAGCTGGAGCCGATTTCGGTGGGATCATAGTGGACGAAAAGGCCGATACGATATATTACGGAATCTTCATCAAACAAGAAGATCTTTTCGGCAAGTCGGTTCCTAAGTTGGCACTTGACGGCTTTACGGAAAATAAGATTGTCTATAAAAAGACTGAAAACCCGTCAGTTCCCGAACATTCTCTGACGATCGAAGCGCCGAACGGCATCAAGCAGTTGAAAGTGGAAACAACTTCTTTCCAGTTTGCCGATGTTCCATCGTTTGATCTTTGTAACCTGACGGATGCTGCACGGACGCGTTTGCAGCAATTGGATTTCCCGATGCAAGAAGTAAAAGACAAACAAGAGTTGACATTCGTGTTGACCGATTTTGCTAAAGCATTAGAGCCTGCTTCTGTCACTCAAATGGCCACTCATACGTTTACGTTCTCTGTCTTGGATAATTTGCATCAGGAAACGACAGTACAATTTATTTATGAAATTCGTCCGAATGTGAATGTAACAACGGAAGAACCGGTTGTATGGGCGAAATTTGTGACATTGAGGGGTAACTCTGCTGATAAAAATAATATCGGTTTTATGCTGAAAAGGAAGAAAGATTCTGATTATCAAAAGTATGTAACAACGGTTTATGATGAGCAGACTGGTGATTTTTCCCTGCTTCTTACGGAAGGTATTGAACCAAATACGGAATATCAATACTATGCGGTTTCCGGTACTGATGATATGGGTGATGTGAAGACTTTTACCACAGATGACACCCCGACAATTCCAAATCTTAGTTTTGATAGTTGGTGTAAAGATGGTGGTATTGTATATCCAAATATTGATTTGTCCGGTTCTAATCATTTCTGGGATTCTGGAAATAAAGGGGCGAACTCGGCAAATAAAACTCCGACAGAGTCTACAGGTGACGCGGTGAAAGGGAATGCTGCTTATATGCATTCGGAATGGGCTATAGTGACTTTTGCTGCGGGTAATATATATACAGGTCAGTTTGTAAAAGCAATAGTTAGTTTGTCTAATCCAGGTGCTGAAATTGATTTTGGTCAACCCTATACTGGACGTCCGACTAAGTTAACTGGGTATTATAAATATATCCCGAAATCAGTAAATAGAGGAGGACATGGAGAATTGACAAATGGGAAAATGGATAAATGTAGCATTTATATCGCTTTATGTAAATGGTCGTCTCGTTTTCGGGTTAACACGCAAACCGGAACATTTGTCGATTTGAACTCTTCTGATATAATAGCTTATGGGGAGTTGAGTGATGCGGAAGCATCGAGAACAGATATGAAAGAGTATGAAAAGTTTGAGATAGACATTAAATATCGGAACCTGACAACTGAACCCACTTATATTTTAATTGTAGCTTCTGCTAGTAAATATGGTGATTATTTTACAGGAGGAGAAGGAAGTTCATTATATATAGATGAATTTGAGTTAGGTTTCGATTACAATGCAGCCTCTTTCACAAACGAATAACGAATAAACAAGATATGAGAAAAGTAACAACTCTGCTTTTGCTTCTGCTTTGTGCCGTGACGGTACTTTCGGCGAGAGAGAATAAATATGATCGGGGAATCGTGATGAAGACATTTATCCCGAAAGGGCAATGGATGGTAGGGGCGACGTTCTCCTACTCGGAACATGTGGATGATAATTTCGAATTTATGTCGTTATTGAAAGATATCGATTCGGAAGGATATACATTTAAAGTGACACCTTTGGTTAGCTATTTCATCCGTGACAATATCAGTATCGGCGGGCGTTTGGCTTATTCGCGTTCTTATACGAAATTAGATAACCTGTCACTTTCGTTAGGAGATGATATCAGTTTGGATATAAACGAGTGGAATGATAAATCGAATACCTATTCGGCTGCTTTTTTTATCCGTACATACTTAAATTTGGGAGATAGCAAACGTTTCGGTTTGTTTAATGAGGCACGTTTGCTGTACGGCTTTTCAAAAAGTACGAGCAGTTCGGATTTGGGAAGCGGATTGTCGGGCGTACATCAGTTGAAGCATAACTTGAATATCGGTGTTGCACCGGGTATCACCTGTTTTGTCAACGATTTTACGGCAGTGGAGGCTTCTATCGCTGTCGCAGGCCTGAACTTTAATTGGTATGACCAGAAAAAAGATCAGGTGTATGATGGTAAACGTACTTCCAGTTCGGCAAACTTTAAGATAAATCTGCTCTCGATCGACTTGGGCATTGTTTTTTATCTATAAGGAAGTGGTATGAAACGAAAAAGCATATTTCTTACGTTCGGATTGCTGGTATTGTCTTGGATAGGATGTGTCGAAAACGATTTGCCGTATCCGACCATTGTTGGACAGATCACGGAGATGGAAGTTGCCGGTATGACTTCCTGCCGTATCCTCGGAGCTTCAAATACAGTGGAGATAAAAGTGGCCGATACGATCGACCTGAGGGATCTGCGTGTTGAAAAGCTAGTCGTGACAGAGGGTATGAAGGTTTATCCGGATTCGGCTGCCTGTCTCGATATCGCTCATTTTCCGGATACCGGTTTTGTCTCGGCTGACAGTTTGCCTGCCGGAATGGATACACGGATGAATTTTCTGAATCCGGTGAAGTTCCGCTTGAGCCTTTATCAGGATTATGAATGGACGGTCAATGTTTCGCGGGATATCGTACGTAAGATCAAAATCAAGAATCAGGTAGGTTCGGCCTTGGTCGACGATTATACGAAGAACGTTATTGTTTATGTCGACTCGACCGAGCAGCCCTCTTTACGAAACATTGAAATAGAAGAGCTGCAATTAGGGAGTTCGATCGCACAGACGACTCCCGACCCTTCGAAAGTTGTTGATTTTACCCGGCCGCGTGTTTTCTATGTGACGGCATTTGACGAGACGGAAGAGTGGACCTTGAGCGTCCAATATCCGAATGCGAATGTCCAATTGACACAGCTTTCCGCTTGGACGCGCCGTGCATATGTCAGTGGATCGATATCGAAAGGAGAGGTAGAAGCCGAATACCGCAAGGTGGGCGAAACTACTTGGGAGTCTGTGCTGTCTAATGAAATAAGTTATGAGGAAGAAGACTTTTTGATCATGATGACTCACTTGACGCCGGGGACGGATTACGAATATCGGTTGACGATGAACGGGACGGTTGGCGAAATACTCACATTTACGACCGATACGATCATGCAGGTCCCGAATCTCGGCTTTGACGATTGGGTGATGAAAAACGAAAAGACTTGGTATCCGAATGCGACATTGGACGATGCCGACCATTTCTGGGATTCCGGTAACGAGGGGGCCAGTATCGCTAGTCGTAACCCGACTGCACCTGAAACGGGTGATGTGGTGAAAGACCGTGCCGTTAGGATGGCTTCCGATTACATCAGTATTGCCAGTAAATTCGCTGCTGGTAATATTTACACGGGCGACTTTGTCGGTTTGGCAGGTATCGAAGGGGCTGAACTCGATTTCGGACAGCCTTATACCGGACGACCTTCGGCATTGAAAGGATATTACAAATATACGCCGGGCGTGATCGACCAAGCAAAGGCTCCGTACGATGCCTTGATGGGGCAGACGGATTCATGCCATATCTATATTGGCTTGTTCGATTGGAGTGCTCCGTTCCGTGTCAATACGACAACAGGTACGTTTGTTGATCTGACCTGGAACAACGAATCGATGATCGCATTCGGCGAATTGAAATCGAACGAAGCGACAGGCAGCGAATACAAACAGTTCAAAATCAACTTGACTTATCGCGACTATTTCACCCGCCCGAAATACATCCTGATCGTAGCCTCCGCCAGTAAATACGGTGACTACTTCACAGGTAGCACGAGCAGCGTGATGTATTTGGACGAGTGCGAGCTGGTGTTTGAGTAGATTGACAATTGAACGTTCTTTGAAAAGGTTGGATTTGAGGAGTTTGTTTGCAGAAACAAAAGATTTTACTTTACTTTGTGAAAAATGTTTGTTTATGCGATCAAAAGAAGAATATATGGAACTATTGCGTAGCTATTTCCAGAATAAGGCAAAGGCTTACGGGGTTGTCAAGATGGCGCTGTTTGGTTCTGTGGTGCGTGGTGAACAAACAGAGACCAGTGATGTAGATGTAGCCTATGAAGGTAAAGCTGATATATTGTTGCGTTGCCGGATGAAGCAGGAATTAGAGGACTTATTCGGCTGTAGAGTCGATATTATCCGCCTCCGCGAGCAACTTTCCGGCACTACATTCTTACAAAATATCTCTAAAGATTTACTCTATGTTTGATAAGGTTCGCATTGAAACACTGTTGAATCGGATAGAAAATGCGATTCTGTTGATTCAATGTAAAGCTGGTCAGTTGGAAACTCCAAATGATTTTTTGTTGGATCAAGAAGGTTCTTTCTTACTCAGTGGAGTATGCATGCAGTTGATCTTTATTGGGGAAAGTATAAAGACAATAGACAATAAGACTTCTCATGCTTATTTGACGAATTATCCCGATATCTGTTGGACTCAAATTATGGGATTGCGTGATATTATCGTTCATGAATATCATCGAATAGATGAAGAAGAAATATTTAATATTATAAAAACGGATCTATCCCCTCTTCTGTTAACGATCCGGCAAATGAAAAAAGAATTGCCGAATTATTGACTTATCCCCAAATCCAATAATAGCCGTAGAGTATGGAGACAGAAACACTGTCTCTAAGACTTTGTGTTTGCTTGGAAGAAAATTGTTTTTAGAGAATTTGTCTTAATAAAGTAGCAAAAGACATTGCCTCTGTCGTGTTTTCTCTGAAGAAAGGATTTAAAAATGATATTTCCGGTGTACCGGAGCAAAAATATAGAATAGAAGGATGGAAAGAAATAGTAGATTAATCGGTTGGTTGGTTTTGATCGTGGGATTGCTGTGTTCGATAAGAGGCGAGGCGGTGGATGTGAATTCGGCGCAGGCGTTGAAGGATGCGTTAAGAAATGCAACGGTGGAGGGAAATGTTGTGACGTTGACGGGGAACGTGAACTTGAGTAATACGTTAAATATTACAGGAGGGACGATGATACTTGATTTGAATGGAAAGACGATTACCTATGACCGTACAGGAACATCCGAAACAGCTACAGCTATTAATGTGAATGGTAGTGAAGTTGATATTGTGATAAAGAATGGGACGATTGAAGTTTTGGCCGCAAAAGGCAAAGATGGTTCTTATTCTTGGGGTAATGAAAAAAATGGAGGTACGGGAAAGGATGCTGTTTGTATTCAAAGAAATAAGGGTACAGTATCTCTATGTATAATGAAATTAATTGCAAAACCTGGAAAGGGAGGTGCAGGATATCATGGTTGGGGCGTAAATGGGAATGATGGCTCGCCTGGTAGAGCCTACACTATAGATCCTAATACAGGAACTGTTAATGCCATGATCGCTCAAGGCTCGTATATAGTGGGGGCTTCTGATAATGATTATAAAAGTGATGGTTATCCTGGAATTTCAACAACTTCATATACGACAACCGTCTCTCTTATCAACTACAACGTAACCTATAACGCTAACGGTGGGATGCCCCAACCGGCAAACGCAACTTATACTATTGAAAGTTCCAATCTCAGTTTGCCTAAAGTATCAAAAGAGGGCTATGATTTTGTTGGTTGGAAGTATGGTAGTAAGACATATGACAGTGATAAAATTGAAAAAGAAGACTTGCCAACCACTACAGAACGTGCCAGTCAGGTCAATATGGCTTTTGAAGCTGTATGGAAGGCTCTAAACTATAAAATCATATATAATACAAACGGAGGCGAGGCAATTCCGGAAGGATCCTATACGATCGAGTCTGAAACAATTACACTTCCGACACCGTCCTATGCAAAGCATTTGTTCAAAGGTTGGTATACAACAGAAGATTGTACAGGTGATCCCGTCACGACTATCCCAAAGGGGAGCATGGGAGAAAAAAAATTTTATGCCAAATGGGTTTCTTCTTATGATATATTATATGAATTGAACGGAGGCAATAATCCCGAAAATGTACCGAATTTTTTTACAGAGGAGTCTGAAACGATTACTTTGCCAACTCCTATCCGTGAAGGTTATACTTTTGATGGATGGTATTTGAAAAACGACTTTTCCGGTTCGAAAGAGACTGAAATCAAAATGGGTTCTAAAGGAGACCGTACGTATTATGCGAAATGGGTAATCGAAAACTATGAATTGACCTACCATTTGAACGGAGGGGTAAATCCGCCCGACGTTCGAACTTCCTATACGATAGAGACAGCGTTCGAACTTCCTAAACCTTCAAGAGAACATTATACTTTTGGAGGATGGTTTGACAATGAGTCTTTGACGGGAACAGCGATCGCATCTATTGTGAAAGGATCAACAGGGGAAAAAGAGTTTTATGCCAAATGGACTCCTGTCGTTTACCGAATCACATTCGAAACTAACGGTGGTACCGATCAGACGGAACTTACTTACAATATTGAGTCAGAAACGTTCCAGCTTCCGATGAAAACGAAAAGGATTGGCTATTCTTTTGCCGGATGGTATAAAGATGGCGGACTGACGCAGACTTATGGCACATCGGTTGTAAAGGGAACTTACGGGGATTTCACGCTTTATGCCAAGTGGATATTGACGAAATATAGGATTGAATACGATTGCTATCATGGTACGAATCCTGCCGATGCACCAATGAAGTTTACCATTGAAGACAATGTTATTTTGCCTGTCCCACAACGTGATAACTTTACTTTTGTCGGATGGCATCTGGATGAACTACTGAAAGATGAAGTACAGACCGCTATCCCCGTCGGGACAATCGGTGACCGGAAGTTCTTTGCCGAATGGGTAATGGGTAACTCTGTGCAGATATCACGTCCGGCGAACGGAACAATCACGGTGAAGAGTGGATCGACGGAAGTGAAATCCGGTGATAAGGTCGGAGCGAATACCTCGTTGACAATTACGGCAACACCTGCTTCGGCCGATTATAAATTGTCGAAACTGGTTGTCAATAATACTGAATATACGACCAGCCCTCAAACGGTAAAGATGCCTGCCGAAGGCGGTTTGACCATCTCGGCTGCCTTTGCTGATCCGCGACCGGCAGCCTCGGCTCCCAAAATAACGACCGATCCTGTCAATACGGACTATATTCCGAGTGGAGAACCCGTGACAGTCACGATGGAAAAAAACGGCGAATGCGATTCCTTGCTGTACAGTATAGACGGTTCTACCCCAAAACTCTATACCGGAGCTTTTCAGGTAAGCACTATTACGACTGCCACCAAAACGGTTGCCGTACAAGCCATAGCCCGCAAGTCCGGTTGCAAGGATGGTGTTACGACTCGTAACATCACGTTCCGTTCCGGAAAGATCACTATCACATTCAACCTGCCGAAAGGAATCACTGCCAGCAATCCCGCAGGTGGTGAAGTTGTGGAAGCCGTAGCAAGTGGCGGGGCTTTTGAATTCAAGCTGATTGTGGATAAGAACTATTTCCAAACATTGGATTCTATAAAGGTGACAGCAAACGGAACTGTTATCACACCTGATATTTATGGCATTTACACCTTAAGTAACCAGACTTCTGACGTAATTGTCAATGTGAGCGGTATTTCCGGTGTAACCCATCTGATTACTTTGGTACAGTCGGCTAATGGTATGATTGCTTTTACCGGTGATGAGGATGCAGAGAATTCCAGGACCGTCAATCATGGAGATCCCGTTTCGGTGACGGCCATGGCTGATGAAAATTATAAATTCCAGTCGTGGACGGATGGTGAGACTGCTAATCCTCGTACGTTTATGGCTGAGTCGGATGTGACGTTGCAAGCTCGTTTCGTGAAGGACAGTGCCGGATTTTCTGTTATTCTTCCCGAATTGGAAGGGGTGACAGTCAAACCGCTTACCGGATATTCGACTGAAGTCAAGCTGGGAGGCAAATTCAAATTCTATTTGCGTCTGGAGGAGGATTACAATGAATCTGTCCCTGTCGTATATGCCAATGATGAAGAATTGAGCGTGAACCAGGAGGTGTATAGCATATATGATATTTCGGAGAATATCCGTATTTCTGTAGATGGGATCGTCCGTAATAAGGTAAAACCGGTATTGCAGGAGCATGTGTCGGCTATCGATGTGGAAACCGGTTCAGATGTATCCGGCCTCTCTCTGTTAACGGATGCTTTGATCGTATTGCAGGCTGACGCGCCTGAAGGACAAGTATTTTCGAAATGGAATGATGGAAAAGCTGATAATCCTCGTATTGTAACGGCTGCCGATGCATCACAACTGTTTCCGTTATTCCTGCCTAAAACAGGACAAGGTGTCGTATGCGTCAAACTACCTGTCCTTGCTGGTGCGGGTATAGGGGCTGTCAATGCGAATGCGGCGGTCGTGGCCAAAGGGGAATCTGTTCAGTTGAAACTGGTCGTTTTGCCGTCATACAGTCAAAGTAACGTCAAAGTTTTCGCCAATGGAAAAGAACAGGATGCAGCCTTGTCTTTGAGAGCTTCTTCTGAAACGAAAACTTTATTCTATACGCTTTCCGGTCTGTCGGAAGATGTGGATGTGGAGGTTTCCGGGTTGAAACTGAATGAATATGTCGTTTCTCTCGAACAGCAGGATGGTGGAACCGTCAGAGCCAGCCAGGTCGGTATGGTAAAACATGGAACGGTTGTCACATTAGAGGCTGCGCCGAACAGAGGGAATATGTTTGTGAAATGGGAGGATGGCAACACTTTGAATCCTTATCGATATGTGGTGACGGACAATTGTACGTTGAAAGGCTCTTTTGCTGCTTCAAATATGCCGGTAGGCAATGAAAACGTATCGGTTTCGGCTGTGCGTATCTATGCAGCCGGAGGTTGTTTACACGTTCAGTCTCCTGAAGTTTCCGAACTGTCTGTCTGGAGTCTGGAAGGAAAGTTGATAAAGAGGGCAGGTATCCCGACCGGTTATTCGTCTTATCTGCTGCCGGCTGGTATGTATATGGTGAAGGTCGGAAAAGGTGAATCGGTAAAGATTGTAATCCGATGAACTATCTTTTCCATCTAACCAAATTATTCCTTACCTTTGTGCCTCAAAAAGAGAACACAAGGTATGGAAAAACAGTTTAAGAGAACGCTGATAACTACGGCGTTGCCGTATGCGAACGGGCCGGTGCATATCGGACATTTGGCCGGGGTGTATGTGCCTGCTGATATTTATGCACGCTATCTTCGCCTGAAGGGGGAAGAGGTTTTGATGATTGGTGGATCGGATGAGCATGGAGTGCCTATCACGCTGAGAGCGAAGAAAGAAGGAATTACGCCGCAGGATGTGGTGGACCGTTATCATGGTATTATCAAGAAGTCTTTTGAGGATTTCGGTATCTCGTTCGATATCTATTCCCGTACGACTTCGGCAACGCATCGCCAGGTGGCGTCGGACTTCTTCCGTACCTTATACGATAAAGGAGAGTTTATCGAGAAAACAAGCGAACAGTATTATGACGAGGAAGCGAAACAGTTCCTTGCCGACCGATATATAACCGGGACTTGCCCGCATTGCGGCAATGAAAAGGCTTATGGCGACCAGTGCGAAGCCTGCGGTACATCTTTGAGCCCGACGGACCTGATCAACCCGAAATCTGCTATCAGTGGTAGCCAGCCGGTGATGAAAGAGACCAAACACTGGTATCTGCCTTTGGACAAATGGGAACCGTTCCTGCGCCAGTGGATACTGGAAGGACATAAGGAATGGAAACCGAACGTATACGGACAGTGCAAGAGTTGGCTGGATATGGGATTGCAGCCTCGTGCCGTAAGCCGTGACCTCGACTGGGGGATTCCCGTGCCAGTGGAAGGTGCGGAAGGGAAGGTGCTGTATGTCTGGTTCGATGCGCCTATCGGATATATCTCCAATACAAAAGAACTGCTCCCCGAAAGTTGGGAAACCTGGTGGAAAGATCCTGAAACCAAGATGGTACATTTCATCGGTAAGGATAATATCGTGTTCCACTGTATCGTGTTCCCGGCCATGCTGAAAGCCGAAGGTTCTTATAACCTGCCGGAGAATGTGCCGGCCAATGAGTTTTTGAACCTGGAAGGCGACAAAATCTCCACTTCCCGCAACTGGGCTGTCTGGTTGAACGAATATCTGGTAGATATGCCGGGTAAGCAGGATGTGCTGCGCTATGTTTTGACGGCCAATGCTCCGGAAACAAAAGACAACGATTTCACCTGGAAAGATTTTCAGGCACGCAATAACAATGAGCTAGTAGCTATCTTAGGAAACTTCGTCAACCGTGCTTTGGTGCTTACCGAAAAGTATTTCGAAGGCAAGGTGCCGGCTGCTGGCGAGCTGACCGATTATGATCGTCAGACATTGACCGATTTCGCGAATGTAAAGGCTGACGTGGAACGTCTGTTAGATACGTACCATTTCCGTGACGCCCAGAAAGAAGCGATGAACCTGGCGCGCATCGGTAACAAATATCTGGCTGACACCGAACCCTGGAAGTTGGCAAAGACCGATATGGCGCGTGTCGCCACGATCATGAACATCGCTTTGCAGATCACGGCAAATTTGGCAATCGCTTTCGAACCATTCCTGCCGTTCAGCATGGAGAAATTGAACAAGATGCTGAATGTGGAACCGTTAGGCTGGAACCGTCTGGGATCGACCGATCTGTTGGAAGCCGGCCATCAGTTGGGTAAATCGGAACTGCTGTTCGAGAAGATCGAAGACAGCGTGATCGAAGCACAGGTGCAAAAGCTGTTGGACACGAAGAAAGCAAACGAGGAAGCAAACTACAGGGCGAAACCCATCCGCGAGAATATCGAGTTTGATGATTTCATGAAGCTGGATATCCGTGTCGGGACCGTGTTGGAATGTACGAAAGTGCCTAAGGCGGACAAGCTGTTGCAGTTCCGTATTGATGACGGTCTGGAAAAACGTACGATCGTTTCCGGTATCGCTCAACATTACAAGCCGGAAGACCTTGTGGGCAAGCAGGTTTGCTTCATTGCCAATCTGGCTCCACGCAAGTTGAAAGGTATCGTTTCCGAAGGAATGATCCTTTCAGCAGAAAACTTCGACGGCAAGCTGGCTGTCATCACTCCTGAAAAAGAGGTAAAACCGGGCAGCGAGGTGAAATAATCTGGTTAATCCTTCGTTGTAGTGACGAAGGATTAATTAATCGGAAAACAGATAATATAATGTTGGAAGAACAGATACAGATGGTCGACTTGCATGGACAATATCTCCGGTTCAAAGAGGAGATTGATGAGGCCATGCAGGCGGTGATCGACAGTTGTGCTTTTATCAATGGTCCGCAGGTGAAATCCTTTGCCGGGCATTTGGCTGATTATCTTCAGGTTCCATACGTGATTCCTTGTGGTAACGGGACGGACGCTTTGCAGATTGCTCTGATGGCATTGGAGCTTCAGCCTGGCGATGAGGTGATTCTGCCGGCATTTACTTATATAGCGGCAGCCGAGGTTGTCGCTTTGTTAGGGCTGACGCCCGTGCTGGTGGATGTCGATCCCCGGAGCTTCAATATCGATCCCCGGAAAATAGAAGCGGCTGTTTCGGGGCGGACAAAGGCGATCGTGGCCGTCCACCTGTTCGGACAATCCTGCGATATGGAGCCGATCATGGCTTTGGCAGATGCCTATCATCTGTATGTCGTGGAAGATAACGCCCAATCCATCGGTGCCGATTATACGTTTTCCGACGGGCGGGTACGAAAGGCCGGAACGATCGGACATATCGGGACGACTTCCTTTTTCCCGTCCAAGCCGTTGGCCTGCTATGGCGACGGAGGTGCGTTGATGACTTCCGACGAGGTGTTGGCTGTCCGTATCCGTATGATTGCCAATCATGGCCAGGAATGCAAATACCACCATAGGTGGATCGGATGCAATTCCCGTCTGGACACGTTGCAAGCTGCCGTACTGGATGTGAAGTTGAAGCATCTGGGGGAGTTCACGGAAACCCGTCGGCAAGTTGCCTCTCGGTACGATGATGCTTTGTCCTCCTGCGATTCGTTGGTTCTCCCTGCGAGATCGACGTTTTCGACTCATGTCTATCACCAATATACGGTCCAGGTAAAAGACGGCAGGCGGAATGTCCTTCAATGCCTGTTGAAAGAACGGGGAATCCCTTCCATGATCTATTATCCAGTACCAGTGCATCATCAGGAAGCTTATCGGCATATCTCCCGTGTATCCGGCAATTTGGACGTCTCCACCCGTTTGTGCGAATCCGTCCTTTCCCTGCCTATTCATACGGAAATGTCCCTCGGACAACAGCAATATATAACAGAAACTCTAAAAAAGGGGGTGTGTCGAAACTATCCTGTTCCCGCGCTTGACGTGGGATCGCATTAGAACCGACCCTATAAAAATCTGATTGATAAGGTCTGTCCTTTTGCGGCCCCGCGTCAAGCGCGGGGACAAGGAGATTTTGACATCCCCCCCATCGAATGCTTATGGATAAAAAGATAAAATTTGCAGTTATCGGTTGTGGCCATATCGGCAAACGTCATGCCGAGATGGTGACACGCGATCCGGGAGCCGAATTGGTGGCCCTTTGTGATATTCGTCCCTGTGAGGAATTGGGTATTGAGGCATACGATGTCCCGTTTTTTTCATCTCTGACGGAGCTATTGCAGAGCGGAATTTCCATAGATGTCGTAAATGTTTGTACCCCGAACGGCTTGCATGCAGCAATGGCCATTCAGGCTGTCGAAGCCGGTTGCAACGTCGTGATCGAGAAACCGATGGCACTGACGCTTGCTGATGCCGAGAAGGTGGTCTATGCTTCGCTGAAATACCGTAAACAAGTGTTCTGTGTCATGCAAAACCGTTATTCTCCTCCTTCCGTTTGGATCAAGGAGATGGTAGATTCCGGCAGGTTAGGTAAAATCTATATGGTCCAGTTGAATTGTTATTGGAACCGTGACGAGCGCTATTATAAACCCGGTGGTTGGCATGGTGATGCCGCTTTGGACGGGGGGACGCTTTTCACTCAGTTCTCCCATTTCATCGACATTATGTACTGGCTTTTCGGGGATATCTGCAATATCCAGGCTCGCTTTGCCGATTTCAACCATGCCGGACTTACGGCTTTTGAAGATTCGGGCTTTGTGAATTTCAACTTTGTGAACGGGGGAATGGGAAGCCTTAGCTATTCCACTTCTGTCTGGAACAGGAACATGGAAAGCAGTATGCTGATTGTGGCGGAGAACGGTAGCGTGAAAATCGGCGGACAGTATATGAACGAAGTCGAATACTGTCATATTAAAGATTATGAAATGCCGGAACTGGCACCGACGAATCCGGGAAATGACTACGGCCCTTATAAAGGTTCCGCCCAGAACCATAATTTCGTGATCCGCAATGTGGTCCGTGTCCTTTCCGGTGCAAGTTCGGAATGCATTACGACCAACGTACTGGAAGGCATGAAGGTTGTGGACATCATCCAGCGGATTTATGCACTGAAGTAATAAATGTAAGATAGGGACGGGGTGGCGTTTAAATATGGATTCCGTATTCATGCTTTACCTCGTTCATCACAAAGGTGCTTTCGAGCGATCCGAGGCTGTCGATTGTGCCTAACACGTTCAAGATAAACTCCTGATAATACTTCATATTCGGTGCATGGATCTTCAGCAGGTAGTCGTAACTTCCCGATATATTGTAGCATTCCGTGACTTGCGGAATCTCTTGTATGATTCTTGTGAACTCCGCCGCAATCTCTTTGTTTAGTCTCCTCAACTTGACACTGCAAAAGACCACGAAGCCCTGGTTTAGCTTTTCAGCGTCCAGCACGGCAATGTACTTCTTTATATATCCTCCGTTTTCGAGGCGTTTCAGGCGTTCGAATACGGGTGTCGACGAGAGGTTGACACTCGCGGCGAGCTCTTTTGTGGTGAGCCGGGCATTTGATTGCAGGGTACGGAGGATCTGCAAGTCTACTTTGTCTAATTTCTCAAGTGTGTTCATAAGAATAAAATTCTATCGGAATCCTTTTTTCGATCTTGATACAGTTTATATGTTCTGTTGATGGCTGTAAAAATAGCGTTATTTTCTGTATTCTCCATATATCTTGTCTGATATCTCTGTCTGCTATAGTTTTGCTGGAAAATAAGCAAGAAGAACAATTTAAAATAATACGACTATGGCAACAAAGAAATTACATTTTGAGACATTACAGGTTCATGTAGGGCAAGAACAGGCCGATCCCGCAACAGATGCTCGTGCCGTCCCTATTTATCAGACAACATCTTATGTATTTCATGATTCACAACATGCGGCAGACCGTTTCGGCCTTCGTGATGCTGGGAATATTTATGGTCGTCTGACCAATTCGACACAGGGAGTTTTCGAAGCGCGTGTCGCTGCTCTCGAAGGGGGAGTGGCTGGTCTGGCGGTGGCTTCCGGTGCGGCGGCCGTGACGTATGCCTTGCAGAATATACTTGGAGTGGGCGACCATATTGTGGCTGCCGATAATCTCTATGGCGGTTCCTTCAACCTGATTACGCATACGTTAGCGGCTCAGGGCATTACCCACACGATTGTAAATGTCAATGACTTGCAGGCGTTGGAGGCGGCTATTCGGGAGAATACGAAAGCGGTGTATGTCGAAACGTTCGGTAATCCCAATTCTGATGTTACCAATATCGATGCTGTGGCGGAGGTGGCCCATCGTCATAATATTCCGTTGATAGTGGATAATACGTTCGGTACACCGTACCTGATCCGTCCGATCGAGCACGGGGCCGATATTGTTGTTCATTCCGCCACCAAATTTATCGGCGGACATGGATCGAGCTTGGGAGGAGTGATTGTGGACAGTGGCAATTTCGATTGGAAAGCAAATTCCGATAAGTTCCCGACCTTGGGCAAACCGGACCCAAGTTATCATGGAGCGGTCTTTGCCGACGTGGCAGGTTCGGCAGCTTTCGTCACCCGCATCCGGGCTGTCATTCTGCGTGATACAGGAGCTACGATCTCGCCTTTCAATGCTTTTATCTTGCTGCAAGGTCTGGAAACATTGTCTCTCCGCGTGGAGCGTCATGTTGCCAATGCTCTGAAAGTCGTCGAGTATTTATCCAAACACCCGAAAGTAACCAAAGTGAACCATCCGGCTCTTCCAGACCATCCAGACCATGAACTTTATAAAAAGTATTTCCCGAAAGGTGCCGGAAGTATTTTCACTTTCGAGATTGAAGGCGGACAGGAAGCAGCCTGGAAGTTTATCGATTCGCTCGAAATATTCTCCCTTCTTGCCAATGTGGCTGATGTGAAGAGCCTGGTGATCCATCCGTATACGACTACCCATTCTCAAATGACTCCGGAAGAACTGGCCGGACAGCATATCACGCCTTCCATTGTGCGCCTGAGTATAGGTACTGAATATATCGATGATATCATTGATGACCTAGACCAAGCTCTGGCAAAGGTTTGATGTAAGATGGCAATGTGTTTTTGTTTTGATGCAAGTGTAAGTTGTTTTCGACGTTGTCGGGAATATATACGGCAATGTAGAAAACAACTTACGCTTGCATCTGAATGAAGAAGTATGGGGTCGAATTTTTATTTTATCCTGAATAGTTTGTTTTTGTAATCGATAATCACGGTGTTTTCAAAGAAATAAGCATTTCCGGTTATTCCCCAGACATCGAGGGAACTATAAATACTATCCCAAAGGCCGTCTTTGGCGTAGTAGACTTTCGAATTGTTCAAGGCTTTTCCGCCGAACTCGATCGGTTTGGTTACATTAAAGCCATAAAATGTTATTTCTTGTCCCCACCATAAAGGACCGCTTAGAGAGTCGACAATAGTAAGGTCTGATACGCTCCAAGCTCTTTCTTGTGTCGTTATTAACTGGAAAGGGCTTGAACCTGTATCGAACAATACTTTACATGTTTTTCCATTAATCCGTAAAGGCAATTTTATTACCCCATATTCTGATTCAAATTCTTCAGCCGGCAGATTTTCGTATTCAGCCGGTAAAAAGTCTGTGATTGCAAGCTTGTTTGATTTGTAATCAATGATTAAGACTTTATCTTGCACCATGTCGGATGCGATCGTTCCAATATGCTTGGGTGTATTTGAATGAAGTGAATCTTTAGGGATTTCATTTCCGAAATTCTGCATGAATCCGATATTGGCATTGCTAAACTCCACTGTCCCTATTTGCAGGTTGACATTCTTATACATCCCGGTTGAATCTTTTTTGTTCATTAAAGATGGGGCTTCTTTGAGATAAGGAGCAAAAGTATTCCCGTAAAAGACAGAATTATATGTTCCTAAATCAAACTGCATTGTGAATTCGTAGGGTAAATTCTCTATTTTTACCGGAACATTTAGAAAAGCTTTTTCAATGTATATCCCCGAAATTGTATCACCTTCCCAACTGAAGGGAATCCATTGCAGCGATGGTTTTCGTGAACAACTTGTGAAGACTAATAGAAGGAGAACAAAAGTAATCCCTTGTTTGTGTATTTTCATAAATGGTAATTTTTTGTTATTAGAAAATAGTTTATTTCGGTGTCTCGTTGTTCTTAGCCAATGAAACCAAGCCTCCCATAGCCCCTAAGTTCATGGTGTCGAGTGCCGAACTCGGTACGATAACCATTGATCCTTTTTCTTTTAAGCCTTCGAACAGCATATTCATCCCTCTGAGATGTAATGCCACAGGATTATCGGTATATTTTTTACTGGCTTGTTCGAACTTTTCTGCGATTTCCGTTTCTGCCGTTCCCAAGATGACACGAGCTCTTCTTTCACGTTCGGCTTGGGCCTCTTTGCTCATTGCTTCGGCCAGGTCTTGCGGAATAGCGATATCTTTGATACCGACAGTCTGGCATGTGATGCCCCACGGATTCGTATTTCTGTCTAAGACCTGTTGCAAATCCTCAGCTATCTTATCGCGTTCCTGCAAGAGATCCGACAGTTCGTGCTTACCGATGGTATCTCTTAGACCAGTCTGTGTGATATGTTCGATCGCTTTTTGGTACTCCTGTACTTCCAATGCAGCTTTTTCCACGTCCCAGACGGTCCAATATACGACTGCATCCACATTTACCGGAACAGTATCTTTGGTTAGAGTTTGTTCGGCCTTAAATGCACTTACCCGTACACGCTGGTCAATATAAGTCGACACACTGTCTATAACCGGGATAATCATAAAGGGGCCGGGACCTTTCAAACCGTTGTATTTCCCCATACGAAGGACTACCGCCCGTTCCCATTGGTCGGCTATGCGGATTGCAGAAGCCACCAACCCGGAAAGAAGAAGCAAGAGGATGAATACCGGTATGTTTATAATCTTCGAAACATACAAAACGGCTGATACGATAACCAGTATCAGCAATACGGAAAGGGATATGGGATTGAACCAACCCTTGTTAATTACATTTGTTGTCATATTCATTGTTTTTTAGAAGTTTCGATATTCTTTAATTCTCGAATAACCTCATTTAGGCTGAAACCGTAACTCAGTACAACGGAAGAAAATTGTGTACAAATTTCTTTTAACTTGTCTTCCCGTTCTTTTTCCGGTACTACATGATCTGTTTTGCTAATAAACGTTCCGGTTCCTTGCTGAGTTTCCAAAATATTCTTGATCTCCAATTCTTTATAAGCTTTGGATACCGTGTTTAGGTTTACCTTTAACTCTACGGCAAGTGCTCTGACCGTAGGAAGTTGTTCTCCCAACTTAAGTTGCCCGGATGCTATGCCAAACCTGATTTGATCAATGATCTGGCGGTATATCGGCATACCGCTAGAGTAATCTAATAAAAACTTGATCATATGATTTTATATTATTCTATATTAATATTGTACTATTATTATAGTACAAATATACAAAAGCAAATTATTCCACAAAAACTTTTTGTGGAAATTTTTGAGGTGTATGGATGAAATTTTTTGGAGAGGGCGTATACAGGAAGTTATAAAATGAAGGTATGGATTGGTTTGTAGTGTATTAAATGTTTGGTATCTCTCTATTTATTACGGCACACCATCGATATCATGCATCGATAAACCATCATTTATCAGTTCAATGCTCTTAAACAATAATCCTCTTCTTATCCAGATTTGCAAAGAGAAGCTTTGTATAGTATTGTTTCGTTAACAACAAAACATATTCTTGAACTGATTTATGCTTTAGAAGCGAATGGGGATTTTAATAAAGGAACGGCTACTTTAAAAGAGATTGCAGGATATTTTGAAAATGTGTTCAGTATAGATATTGGAGATTTATATCATTCTTATTTGGAAATGCGAAGCCGTAAAATAAATCGAACCCGATATTTGGAAACATTGCAAAAAAGTCTGCTCCGAAGAATGGATGAAAACGATACATGATGCGAGTTTTATTTTCTTTTCGCAAGTAATTATGCTCTTGTAATATAAACCATTCAGTATTTCAATTAATATTGAATGGTTTATTGTTTTCATTCAATCCTGCCATATTGAAATCTTGCTTTCAATCAATCAAGCTATCAATATTTCAATAAAACAAGATTGCAGAATTACAAAAATAAACTCATCGGTCGGGGAACGCCCAGCGGCAAGGGGCGGGACCACCCGTCCCGACGAGCGAAAAAATCTTTAGTTAGGGAATGTCCTTCTTTCATTGGCAACACGACTTCGGAGTGAATTTGCCCAAGGTGTTTTGCGGCACGGAAAACAGATTTGTGTGCCACAAATCACACCTTGCTGTTATCTGACGATAACACGATTTCAACGGCTGGCAGTACGATTTGGAACGTCCAGTTTTTGAGCCAACATTTCCATGTCGCCACTTACTTTCAAATCGGTAATCCTCGCATAAATTTGAGTAGTCCGGATATTGGTATGACCCAAAATTTTAGATACTGTCTCAATAGGTACACCATTGGCGAGCAGCACTGAAGTTGCGCACGAATGTCTTGCAACATGGAAAGAAAGAAGTAATATGAGTAATGGAAACGAAAAGAAGGTGTAACGCAATTTTCTGGTAATTAACTATTTCTCTATATTCTTCCACATGAGTAAAACGCAAAAAAGCGAGGCTTATTGAGAATATTCAGTTACCAAATCGTTAGCAGGGCTGTTACCGGCAGGGATAAGGTAACGAAGAGCGGATCAAACAATTTAAAATAGCGATATATTACACTGATTGTCATAGTTTTGCATATCGAAGAACGCTTATAAAACAGGTAAATTTGCCACTAAAAATATAAGCGTATGAAAGTAGAAAAATTCAAGGTGTTGCTCTACCTCAAAAAGAGCGGACTGGATAAATCCGGCAAAGCCCCGATAATGGGGCGCATCACCGTTAACCGGACGATGGCGCAGTTCAGCTGCAAGCTCTCCTGCACTCCCGAACTGTGGAATCCCCGTGAAAGCCGTCTGAACGGCAAGAGCAAGGAGGCGGTGGAAGTCAACGCGAAAATCGACAAGCTGCTGTTGGCGGTGAATACCGCTTTCGATTCCCTTCTGGAACGAAAGACCGATTTCGATGCGACAGCAGTCAAGGAAGCCTTCCAAGGCAGCAAAGAGACGCGGATGACCTTGCTCAAACTCTTCGACAGGCATATTGGGGAAGTCAGGGCACGTGTAGGTATCGATGTGTCTCACCGTACACTTCCCAATTACCTCTATACCCGCAGCCGTCTCGCTGATTTCGTCAGCAGCAGGTTCAAAGTATCCGACCTTGCTTTCTGCCAGCTCAACGAACTATTCATCCGGGAATTTCAGGAGTATGTGGTAATAGAGAAAGGCTTGGGCGTCCAGACAGTGCGCCATTATTTGGCCATCCTTAAAAAGATTTGCCGCATCGCATTCAAGGAGGGGCACTCGGACAAGTTCTATTTTCAACACTACAAATTACCCAAACAAAAGGAAACACCTCCAAGAGCGTTAAGCAAGGAGGATTTCGAGAAGATACGGGACATAAAGCTTACCGGATGCCGCCCCGAACACTCCATTGTCAGGGACATGTTCCTTTTCGCCTGTTATGCCGGAACCTCGTACGTGGATGTGGTGGCCATCACTCCCGACAACCTGTCAAGAGACGACAACGGGGCACTGTGGCTGAAATACCGCCGGGGGAAGAACGGGCAGTTGAGCCGTGTGAAACTGTTGCCCGAAGCGATAGACCTTATCGACAAATACCGTGACGACACACGGGCGACATTGTTCCCGGTGATTCCATATCAAGCCCTGAAATGGTGTCTGACGAGCATCAAAATGAAAGCCGGTATCAAGGGACGTTTGTCCTACCACATGGGACGGCACTCGTTCTCGACCCTCATGACCCTTGAAAACGGCGTACCTATCGAGACTGTCAGCAAGATGCTGGGGCACGCGGATATAAGGACTACCCAGGTGTATGCCCGTGTAACCCCTAAGAAACTCTTCGAGGATATGGACAAATATATCGAAGCGACAAAAGATTTGAAACTCATTCTCTAACCCTATAAATACAATTCGATTATGCGAAGCACTTTTTCCATTCTATACTACATCAACCGCGGCAAGGTCAAAACAGACGGAACGACTTCAATACTGTGCCGTATCACCATTGACGGCAAGAGCAGCGTATTTGCCACCGGTTATTACTGCAATCCCAAAGACTGGAACGCCAAAACAGGGGAAGTAAAGGATGCAAGGGCAAACAACCTCCTTGTCGGACTCCGTTCCAAAATTGAGACCTCATATGACAATCTATTGAAGGACGCGGGTATGGTCTCGGCGGAAATGCTCAAGAACGAGATTACCCATGTAGCAACCGTTCCGGTCACATTGCTGAAAGCCGGGGAAGAGGAGCGGGAAAGACTGAGAATCCGCTCGGAAGTGATAGATTCTACCTCCTCTTACCGCCAGTCCAAATCCTCGCAGGCATACCTGCACGAGTATCTGCTGTCGCTGGGTATGCGGGACATCGCCTTTGAGGACATTACCGAAGACTTCGGCTGGGGCTATAAACTCTATCTGAAAACCAAAGGCTGCGGGAATGGGCATATCAACCACTGCCTTACATGGCTGAACCGTCTTATCTATATTGCAGTGGACAGGGAGATACTCCGTTTCAATCCGCTTGCGGATGTCCCCTACGAGAAGAAACCGGACTACAAGTTGAAACACATAAGCCGGGCGGAACTGCAACGGGTCATGGAGCAGCCCATGCCGGAGAGGTTGCAGGAGCTTACCCGGAGGGCCTTCATCTTTTCGGCCTTCACGGGGCTGTCATATGTCGATGTGAAACGGCTTTATCCCTCGCATATCGGAACAACCGCGGACGGCAGGAGGTATATCCGTATTAACAGGAAGAAAACCGATGTTGAGTCCCTTATACCGTTACACCCCGTAGCCGAACAGATATTGTCCCTCTACAATACAACTGATGACGGCAGGCCGGTATTCCCTCTGCCCAATCGGGACAGGCTTTGGTACTGCATCCACGAGATAGGCATATTGGCCGGCGTGAAAGAGAATCTCAGCTACCACGCAAGCAGACATTCGTTCGGAACCTTGACGCTTTCAGTAGGTGTGCCGATCGAGAGTATCAGCAAGATGATGGGACACACGAACATCCGGACCACACAAGGCTATGCCAAAGTGACCGATGATAAAATCTCCGAGGATATGGATAAGCTGATGGCAAGGAGACGTGAAAACGGGGCATCTTCCAATTAGAATCCCTGTTTCGCGGTCGCCCGCTTCCTCGCCGCCCATGGAAGTTAGTACAGACTTCATTGAAAGTGAAAAAGTCGGGCGGCAGGCCGTTTCGGGCAGAATCTTCCTCCTTCGGAGCGTATTCAGCCCGAAAACTTTTTCCCTTTCACGTCTGTACAATGGATGCCGTCGGCAGCGGAAACAAGCGACCGACGGAAAAGTCGGAACAAAAACAAAAGAGAAACAGCATACGTTCAGTAGAATACTACCGGTCTGTATGCTGTTCCGATATCCTATAGGAGGGATATTTTTTGACAGCCGAATGAAGCGGGCAGGCGGCAAACTGCGCTCCCTCCAGAAAAATCAATCCGTTTTTTCGGTTACTTGACAATATCCGCCTTTGTCCGGTTCAATGTGCTTTTCACTTTGTCGGCATTCGGTCAGGCTATCTGCTTTCCTATAGCGTTGTTCGGCAAAAGCTTTTGCACTTGGCGTGTTGTTCTTAGAAAGCATAGTGAATGATTTTTCTCCCTACTTTTTATTTCTTCTTCTCTTTTGTCGATTTTTCCTTACTTCTTGAGTTTTCATACAGCTTCTTTCCATTGTTGTAAATGACATCCAAAAGTTCGTTTGTAAGTTTGATGTCTGCAATTTTTATAATACTATCTTCTCCTATTGGATAGCCAAGAATATTGACACTACCAACGCAGTATATTTACATCACTGATTATCAGTGACAATTCATTTTATCAGTACAACCTCCGTTTTTACAAGTACATAGAATGCAAGGACAAATGCAAATCATTGTATTTCATTGTTTTGCATACACGTGTTGTGCCGTCTATTTTCAGTCTTTTTGTGGAATGTCCGCTATCAGCTACAATGTATTGAAGATAGGATATTTCCGCAGATATGTTACAGAACGCTTGTAATGGCTTTCTAGTTGATTGTATGTTTATGTTCTCAGATTGAATAGGGAATATGCAGTTCTTGTCTGTCATTTTTGCATATATTTAGAATTATACACTGCCAATCCTTTAATCGTCAACAGATATTTCTGACGGGGATGGCGAGGCTTGTCGGGGTAGAGCATAGAAACAAATCCCTCTTTTATGGCTGGATTGAGTGAGTATTCCATAAAATTCTCACGGTTTTTTAATCCTACGGTTGCCATCATCTCTTTGACAGATAATCTATTGTTCGCAATAGCTTTTATTAACCGGATGATATTTTTATTATCTATCTGTAATGGATTTTCCGATCTTGACGGGGTGCTTGACGGGGTACTTGTCGGGGTGGAGATGAGTATGTCTTCGGGCGCATTTACTATCATAAAACGATTCCTCAATTCATTGTTTTCTCCCATCAATAGGTTACGAAAGAATCGTTCCAAATAGGCAGCTTCCCTTTTGATTCCTTTTTGTATGTTTTGATAGTTGGCTCTAACTAAAGCATTACGGAAGTACCAAGAGTGTTTAGCGAAAAGGTCATTCTCAACATTGAATCCCATCGAACGTAAATATTGGATGGCAAACACTGCTGTAGTTCGGGTATTACCTTCTCCAAACGGATGAATCTGCCACAATCCCGATACGAATTGAGTTATATGGCTGACTATTTGATAAATGTCCAACCCCGTATAATCAAACGTCTTTTCTTGTTCAAGGTCATATTCGATGGCTTTCCGAATGTCTGGAGCAGATACATAGAATACGGTATCACCACGAAGTACCCATTCTTTTTTGGTAATATTGTAATCTCTGATTTGTCCAGCAAATTTGAATACACCATCAAATATTCGTCGATGGATAGCGGTCAATCCAGCTACAGTGAAAGCAAACGAACGCTCGTTCAAGAGCTTGGTTATATTAGCAGAAACTTTATCGGCTTCCTCCGTTTCGTAATCTTTTTCAGTACGAATATCTTTCGAATCGTAGTAACTCTTGATAAGTTGTTGTACTTCATCAATGGTTATATCCCCCTCAATATGCTTACGAGCAGTCTCAATAAGATATTCGGAGGGCTTCAGGCCATCTACCGCTTGAAGTCCTATTGCCGTTTGCCACGCATAGCCTTTTTCACGCTTTTGCGGCTCGCCTTGCTGAATGTATTCGTCGAAGTTTAGCATTTAATGTAATATATCAGAGTTAACCTGCTTTTATTATTTAAATAATTCTCAATACCCCTATAAGGTAATCCAAGCATATTCCAATTTTTTGAAAAGGCTTTAATTGGGGATTAATTGACATAACAACACTAAGATAATTCAATAAAATTGCAGGATTATAATCTTTGGTAGTTATTTCCAAAACTTGTTGAGAATATTTTAGCCATATACCATACAATTCTTCTGAAAGATTATAATCTTTCATCTGCTTTAATCCGTCATCAATCAATTCACGAATATATTTGCGGATTAATTCTTGATTCTTATTATAATTATTCATTTGTGTATTCTTTTTGAATGTCTTTTAATTGATTTTCTAACTCGGCTAAATCAGGATGGTTATTTTGTTTAATAATATCTTCTTTCAATATTTTGATTTTATGTGTTATTTCATCTTGCTTGGCTTGTTCTTTATTGAATTTAAAACCATATCCTTCTATACTATTGATAAGAGGCATGATTAATAACAATAACCATAAAACAAAAATTAAGCTGTTTCCATCAAATTTGCAAATAAAACATTGAGTTACAAATGTATCAAAGTTTTTTAATACATACATTGACGAAAAAATCAACAATATTATATACCATCCTTTTCTTATCCAATGTAATTCAGATTCAACCTTATTCAAATCATACAAGAATTTGTAAATTTTAGAAAATATATTCATATCATCTATTCTAATTGTTTTCTATAAACTGAATCTAATGTATTTCCATCTTTATCTTTCCATACTAACCAGCCGTTGTTGCTACTACCAATACAGAAATCGGCGGCAGTACTGGGGCTTGAAAAAGTTTTATCCGATGTCAATACCAATATTCCGTTTTCATTGGCGGTGTAGTCTTGAAGCATCTTTTCTCGCTTTTCTTTCCAGTTGAAAGACGGTACCATTGTTGGGGCAACAATGCTTCCTTTTAGGACTGTGAATCCATCAGAACTATAGAAGCCTTTTGCATTGCATCCTCTACCTTTGGTGTAGAACAAATGTTCTTCCTTCGGTTGTGATACTTCAAAGATATTGCAACCGATAAATGATGCCAAAAACTTCACATCTTCGAAAAATTCATCTATTGAGTCCTGTTGATGTTCTGGTAGATTCGGTGCTTTAGGGATTTGTTTATTATCGCTTAAAACAAAAGCGTTTGCTTTCTTGGCTTCAGCTATCGCTTTATACTCTAAGTATTGCACATCAACTTTAGTCATATCGGCATCTTTCGATACGAATATGAGTGCTTTTTGCCAAAACGCTTTTTTGCTGTCGTGGTCTTTTACACGTTCTTTAAAGTTTTCCGTTTCACCTATATATGCCTGTGGCTTGGTTGATTCATCTTCGCCTAGTAATATATAAAACGCAGGTTTTTGCAACTTCTTTTGTGTATTCAAATAAGAGAGGTTAGAACGTGGCACGACAAACATTTGGCAAATCTTGTTGCTAATGAATGCGTATTGAGTTCCTTTCGGATCTCCATCAATGAGATATGTTGTTACTGTTTTGCCCATAATTATACACCGTAATGCTTTTCTAATCGTTCTACAAGTCCATCAACTAACTGGGAATAATCCTTAAAACGAAGTTGTGACAAACTCCTTAAATTGAATCCAATAAATTTATCCACATCTTTTCTCTCTTTATTGTGGTCAGTGTCTTCTTTATATAATAATATCATGTTAGGAATCATATTGTGAGATTGTGCCACCCCCATTGCATATCCTATTTCATGATAAACATTAATGTTAGCACTACTTAAATCTGCAATAATCAAACTACATGATTGTATAGCTTCCAGTATTTTATCTTGAATGGAGAATGTGCTTGATTCAATGGTTCTATCAATTCTAATAGGTCTTGGATTCAATGTTATATTGCGATGTTTAGCATTAAATGTCTCTACTGCTCGAACAATTTTTTCGTATATCAATTCACTTTGAGAATCCCCAAATTGCATTGATATGAAAATCTCATTTCTTTTTGTCTGATGTATTCGCTCAAACATATTAACCAAGTTCTCTGAGCCATCGTTGGACAAATCGTCTGCATCAACAATTTTGTTTATTCCATTTTGCTTCGCCCAATACACAAAGGATTTAAGTCGATTCTTATCTAATAATGCATAAAACACCATTGCACACAAGAAAGCAATATTCCCATATTCGTTTCCCTCAAATTGTTCATATTCTCGTCCAACTATATTTAAAGCTTGTTCTATGGCATTTGCAGCTTGTACCTTATCGAGAAATGATTGATAAGTTTTCAATTGACTCTTTCTGACTTCTAATGAGTATTTTGCTCCATTGTATTGATTTTGCAAATCGCGTACTTGCAAACTGTATCCATAAACATCTTTCTCCAGTGTCCTATACTCTGGTGAAGTTACATCATAATTGCTCCTAAATTTGAAATCATCTAATTTCTCTACAAGTTGATCATGCAATGTTTGAAGTTTAACTAATTGCGAATCCAATTCTTCATATTTTGCTTGAGTACCTGGCAACCTTTTTTGCTCTTCTTCGTATGCCTCTTTAATTTCTGGAATAAACTTGTTAATTAATTGTACGATTCTCAAACAAGCAGTACGATAATAGTCTTGGTCAATAGAATCATTAACCCTTAACCAAGGAATCGCATTGTATCGTCCTGACTTTACTTGTTCTATTAGACGAAGTGCAATTGGGTATTCTTTCCCTAAATTTTCTTTATCGTCAAACACATTCAAATCATGAATAATTTTCAAACTTGCCTCTTGTCTTAATGGTTCTTGCTTAAAATTTATGTTATGGAATATACCAGCTTCAAACTTGTCCGCTTGTTCTTCTGCTGAGAATATCACAGTAAAAGGCACAATAAGTTTTTTCAACTCATTTATGTTCGCATTTGTTTCAGTCCAAACGCTATCAGCAGGACTGTCAAAAGGTTCCAATCTATGATTCCCGTCAACCCTAACTAATTCAGTATTTGTTCTTTTGATTAAATAAGCATGTCTTGCCCGATACCCCTCATAAGGGAGTCTTTCACTTAAAACTTTTAATCCAGGAACAAATTGGGCATCATCTCTATCTACCGCATTATCAATACCGATATTTCTTGCAAAGTTCTCATAATCATGTACTCTGCAAGCAAGAGTAATTTCAGGGAAATACTTGTATTCTCCATTTGCAAGAAACTCAACGATTTCTTTTTTATGATTGTCCAAAGCATTTCTTTGATATGAATCTGGTTTATGAGATATTGCGGCCAAATCCTTTATGGGGGCGAAACCTCTAAGCACAACATAATGATTAAATGTCTTATATATTATTCCTTCTAACTTTGCCATAATTTCTACTTGATGTTATTTATATATTTTAGAAATGTTTCTCTTTGGCGACTCCAGATTTCCTTATCCGGTAATCCAAAATATTCTATCATTTCTTTATGTAACGCATCTAAGGCTATAGATGAATTTATCATTTCTGCCTTTCGAGTGTCGCACAACCAACCTATTTTATTAAAATTCACATCAGGTAAAAGATATAATCGTACTTTGTTGTCGTAAGCCCATACTGCCCCCATTTCATTAATACAGATTTCGCTGGCCTTATATTTTTTAGAAATTATCAAGAACGCATAATCTACATTTTGAATATTCGTTTGTATGTGTTTACGAATATCCTCACCATTTTTTACTCCCATTTCTTCAATAGAAGTACAAAAGATGTCTTCGGCTTTTATTCCTATACCGAGTTGCAAGATGTAATCAACAAATTTTTCAATAATATCTTTATTCTTGGACGAATGGCTTATGAAAATTCGTTTACTATTTACATCTTTCTTTTCTAAAGAAACGATACAGTCAACAATGGCTTCAATAGCACTTAAATGTATAATTTTATCATTGTCATATTGATCTATATGTTTCTGTAGTAACTGGGATATTGTCGGATATTTGACTTTGATATTTTCCACTAAAGCCAACAGATTTGTCTCTAATAGTTTTATATCACCATTAATATCATAATCTGTAAATATAAGATTCAAATGAGAATATGGTATTTTATTCCGTGTAATTCTTACTTGCGTCTTTATGATTGTTTGGCATTGACATGCAATGCTATAAATATCTTCTTTCATGGATTAGCCTAATATTATTTTTTCTATTTCTTGTTTTGTACTTTCAAGTAATTTAACTCCTTCTTTTTGAAGTTGTTTTGCTTGTTGTCGTATTGAAACAACACTTTTTACCATCTCATTTTGAATCTCGATTTCAGGCACAGGAATGAGCATAGAGGATATTTCTTCAAGATTTATATTAGCCCTGGCTACTGGTCGTTTAAGGCGATCAAGATTAAGTTGGCCTATTGAAGATTTTATTACCTCCTTAATATATTCCGGATTATATCCATCTTTCAATCGTACTAAAGCTATTGCCTGATTGATATTTGCTTCACGAGACGAATGGTAAATTCCAACTTGTCCTATTGTTGCGCCAACAATAGCAATCATTATATCACCGTTTTGTACTTTAGATGACTTCATTCGAGTATTATGGACATTGCGTTTTATGTATAATAAATTATCAAAATCTACTTCGCCCATAATGTCAATATTGCCGCTTCTGATGAATGCTACACCATGTTCAGAATCAGTATAATCATCACCGCCTGATTTTGGAGTAATACCACTTGTTATCAATACGGTAATATCACTTAATCTTACCAATTTGTAATTGGAGGTCTCTTTTAGATGTTTAAATGCTTCTTCAAAGTATTCATTATGGTAATAAGGGTCATACCTATTGCCAATTAATTGAGATAAGGAAACTACATTTACTTTTGCATAAATATCTTTTGAGGGTAAAGCTACTCCCATATTCTTTAACACGAAAGAGTCTATACTATCTAACAAAGATTTCGCTTCTTCGTCTTTTTTCTGTTTTGCTTCTTGCGCTTGAATATATTGCTTGATAATTTGTTTTTGAATATCAATAGGAAGGAGTGGTATTTTTACAGACTTTAAATAAGAACTTGATACACGTTGTTGACCTGCAGAGCCACCAAATGAATTTTGAGCAGATTTCAATACTCGCTTATCCCGTAATATATAATGAATATATTCAATTAAAATATTATCAGATTTTGGTCTTAGTACAAAAAACTCCGTTGAACCACAGCCAAATCCATTTTTTAGTTTACAGGCAATTGCAGATTTCCCATTTTGCATACATGGAGTAATTTTTGCCCATAACAGATCGCCTTCTTGAAATTTTGTAAAACCTTTAATCTCCCGAAATCGGATAGTTTTCAATGTCTTAATAGTTCCATTATGTTCATCAATAGATTCCATAGGAATAAATGACATTTCTTCATTATCAGAAATGCCATCAAATGAAACAGGAGGATTTATGTAAACTAATTGTCCTAAATCAAAAGAAGGATACGAATTAGATACAAAGTCAAAACGTGCATTGTAAAAAGACACATCAAAACGATTACCTAAAGCTTGTGAGATATTTATTTTATTTTCAATCATAAGCAATACTAAATTATTGACTTAATACGTTTTGCAACTTCAGGCAGTTCACTACCCTCTATCTTCTTTCCTGTAGCGTCATAACCAATATTTTCAACTTCTATCATTAAAACTTTATAGTCATTAACAAACTGAAAGATTCGCTCCTTATAAAGATCTAACATCCGTTCTGTACGCTGTTCTTTGTCAAGGTCTTTTTCTTTCTGCACAAGAGCCTTAACATCTTTAAGCGTTTGTTCAAATTTCTGAGTCACAACTTTTGGATGTTTTTTGAGAAATAAAATAGAAGATTTTACACCGGCTTTAACGTGTGAGAATGTATGCTGTGGTAGAGAAACAACAGCCAGTATTTTGAATTTTTCAACCAACCAATCACGTACATATTGACTTGTTGAATTTGTCAGAATGCCATCAGGTACGACTATTGCCAAATATCCATTTTCCTCATTCAGGTATTTATAGCATCGCTCCAAAAACAGAATTTCTGTACTTTGAGATGCACGCCATTTCTTTTTATTGTTGTCATCTGCAATCCGGTCTTTTATCTCAGTTATGCCAAGATTCTTTTCAAACAGCTCATATTCTTTATAATAGTTTACTTCGTCTGCCTTAATAGTAGAACCAAATGGAGGATTGGTCATAATCAAATCAAACGTTCCATCCTGAAATTTAAGATTACGATTTTCTATCTCTAATGTCTTATTGTTCTTAAGACCATCATTAGTGATAATGTTAGTATGGCCGTCATCGTGAATTATCATGTTCATTTTGGCAACGCGCGATATTTGCTCGTTGATTTCAATGCCGAATAAATGTTTTTCGGCAAACTCATGCCAATAATCTTTCCATGATGAACTTTCAGCATTTTCGCCATATATTTCATTAGCTTCGTCACGAATTGTTTTTAAAGCATGAAGCAAGAAACCACCACTTCCACAGGATGTGTCAAGTACTTTCCAGTCCTTATCAATATTTATAGAATTAACGATAAACTCAACAATCGGATTAGGCGTAAAAAATTGTCCGAAGTCTCCACGGAAGAATTCTCCCATGAAACTTTGAAAGGCAACCCCCTTTGCATCAAGATCTGTTCTGGAAAGATTTATGTCTTGTAGATACTGAACGACGGTATATATCTTGTGTTTGTCAAGCTTAATGTCATCTTTGAATACTTCTGGATCTTTCTTGCGCCCATGCTCATACAACTCTCGAACACGTTTTTCAAGTTCCGTTTTAGCTTTCAGATTCTGTTTATCATCTTTGTCTTCTGGATAAGATATGATCTGAAAAGCAAACGGTTCCCCTTTTGTTTTTGGAGTATTGTCTCTCCATTTCTCGTCCCATATCTTACAAAAAATAAGCTTGTCCAATTCATCGAAAGCCGTAGTAGGAGCTAAAGCTCCGCCACCCCACAATGCATCGTGAGCAGACTTAAACTTTTGCCTCAATTCTGCCTGTGTCCCGGCTTGAGGTTCTTTTGCTCCTTTTACATATTTATACCTTTCAACTTTCCCCGCTCGTTTGGGAATGTCTGAGATGCTAATTCGTTCTATTGGATATAGTTCAACTATCTCAAAGTACTCATCTTTAATCCCAGACGTAACCCAGATATACTGACTTGCCAAAGAATGGGCATAGCTATATGCTTGATCAACTGCAACCTGAAATTGCCTTTCATTTATTTGTTCTTCTTTACATTCAACTACAATCAAGATTTTAGAATTTGTCTCATTATAAACAAGAATATCCGCTTCTTTTGTTGAAGAACCTACTTGAACATTTTCATTGACAGATATATTCAGAGGCGAATAATTATAGTCAATAACAAGTTTTAGATATGCTGTTGCTTGTACAAATTCCTCTGGATTACTGAGTTTACGTTTTGTATTATTCTTACAATGGTATGTTATATAACTATTATCGTTGTTGATAGTAATATAATTATTCGCAATTCCCTTTTTAAATAAATTCGTGGAAAGTAGCTCTTTTATTTCGTCTTGAGTCTTAGCCATAATACATTAATTTTTGCTATCAATTAAATCTTTAGGGTTTACTTGAAGAATGGATGCTATTTCAAACAGAACTTCTAAACTTGGTTGTCGTCTGTTGCAAACATATGCATTGACTATGCAGAAACTTCTGCCAAGTTTCTCTGCCAGCCAAGTCTGCTTGATTCCTCTTTCTTCAAGCACCTCTTTTATTCGATTCATGGGTTTATCCATTGTTTTATTTTTATATCATCAATTTGAATACAAAGGTATAAAATGTTATGCTATATAAAAAGAAAAGAGGAGGGAAGTTCCCTCCTTAATCTTAATTCATGTATTAGACATTCAATTCTTTCAGTGCTAGTGCATAATTGGAACAAAAACCGTCCATTATACACTTCAAACCAAGTGTCTGATAATACTTATAGTCGTCGCCTTTAGTGCATAGGTATTTGTAACCGTAGCGTGGCATGTACTCCTTGAAGAACCGAGCCAAATCTTTCAGGTTTTCTTCTTGGTCCTTCTCGAAGTTATTGCGCACAATGATGATAGACTAGTCGGGGAAGTTGCCTCTTCCACAGCTATACTCCCAAAAGCGGATGTAGCAGTCCAAATCACGCTCACTGATGTTCACACAAAAGCCGTTGGCATTTTGCATCACGCTACAACTGTTTCTGTAGCCGAACTTCTCACACAAGTAGAGATTGAAATCAAGAATTAAATCTTTTTATTTTACAAAGCAAGAAGAATATAGAATTTTGCTTGTTTCCAAATTGCTTTTGAAAGATGGATGAAGCGAGCAGGCAGCAAACTGCGCTCTTTCCAGAAAAATCAATCCGTTTTTTCGACCACTTGCCAATATCCGCCTTTGTCCGGCCCGATTCGTCGGAGCACTCCGTCCGCTTTCAGCCTGGCAATCTGTTTTTTCCACGGCTTTGGGGGGTATTCTTATCCGCTGGGCAAGTGCTGCTGCGCTCAGTGTATTGCCCTGTGAAAGCAAAGCGATGATTTTCTCCCTACTTTTTACTTTCTTCTCCCTGCTTTTTGCCGGTTTCTCCCCACTTTTCATTTTGAATCATGTTATGATAAAAGTTCGATGTTTATGTATTTTTCAACCTGTACGCTTCCCTGTACCCGTCCATCAAGGTGCGTTCTATGTCAGAGCCCCTGTACAGGATTCTACCGCCTATTTGGGTGTATGGCAGTATGCCGTTGTTACGGTAGTCCTGAAGACTCCTGCGGCTGACCTTCAGTTTCACCGCCAGTTCCTTGTCGGTGTAATAGCGTTCCCCGTCCAGCGACGGCTTGTTGCTGTCACGTATTTTCTCCACCCTTTTAGAAAGGTCTTCCAGCGACGAGAAAAAGGCTCTCACGCGCGTGTCGTTTTCCGGTGTCAGCAGCCGGATGTTGTCGTTGTCAGTCATAAGCATGCTACTTTAGGTTGTTAATATTACATTCTTTTCCCTTATCAACGGCCATACGTCGTTTCATTCCCACCACAGAAAAGACGGCCTTCACGTCTTCCGGCCTGTAGTACACCTTGTGGCTTATCTTCGTGTAAGCCAGCGTTCCGTTCTCCCGCATCGTCTGCAAGGTTCTCGGGCTGACGCAGAGTAGCTTGCACACGTCATCGCTGTCAAGCCACTCCCTTTCTCCTAAATCCTCATGCTCCCGGCAGAGCCGTTCCACCTTTTTAGCGAAATCCTCGAACCCCGAGAGCATCCTCTCGAAAGTTGCCTTCTCTATGACCACTACTTCCATATTCCTGTAAATTTAAGTTTGACATTGATTTTTATTACAAAACGGAACGAGGAAATAATGCCATCCCAACCGTTTCCGGAAGCGAAGAAAATAAAAAAATCAAGACGGGCTGCCAACCGGACGAGAGGTGTCACCGGCAGACATCCCTTTTCACCGTCCGGCTGTAATTCCGAAGGTGAAAACAGAAAAGGACACACTTATTTCTTTGAAGCAAAGGTAGCCGTTCCCCACCGGGGCGCAAGGCCGGGGCCCTGCGGGTCGGCGTGGAAAAAATCATCCTCGCTGCGCTCCGGTATTTTTTCTAGCCGAGCCTTGACGACTTTCCGGTGGGAGAACGGCTGTAAGGCATACAAAGAAACAAGAGTGCCCGTACCACGGGCCGGATGTCTAACAGATAAAAGCAAAAGGATATGGCAACAAAAGACGTGAAAAACTTCAACGAATGGTTCGGCCGTTCATACGCGAGAATGAAAGAGAGACTCTCCATCTATGGAAAAATTGACGAGGACGCATTCCATGACGCTTATCTGGCAGTCAGGAAACAGGTGATGTTCTCCGGCGGAATCGAGGACTGGGAATCCTACTTCTTCGGATGTTACCGGAGAATGCTACAGACGGGAACGAGGGACAGCAGCCGCTACGACTTTCCCGGGAACGAGTATTTCGTGAAACTGGGAGAGACCGACGATGCGGAAGAACCGGAAAAACGGGAAGAGGTGCTTACCGGATGCGACAGGCTGGTAAGGGATATACAGAATTTCCTCAGGCGGCACTTCTCTTACGAGGATTACAGGATATTCATGCTGCGGTTCTACGAGACCGGCAGCTCGTTCCGCACCATTGCCAGACACATGGGAGAGAAAACATCGGCGGTAACACGACGGGTACAGGCGATGATGGAATCCCTTTGGGCAAACCGGAAGTTCATCGCCAGAAGAAGGTTGATAATGGCCGGAGAGTCGGCATGACAAATCTGAAAGATAATAAATGTATCACTCAAAACATAATCGATTATGAAACTGACTGTTTATGACAAGAGCAATTCCCACCCGGCACTGACCTACAAGGGGAAACGGATAATCACGGTATGCCGTGACGGCAGCATGTACCAGAGCAAGATTTTGAGCAGGGAGCTGGGCCTGCACGCAGGCAACAGGCTGTGCATCGCCAGGGACGACGACAGGCCGAAAGACTGGTACATGTTCGTTTCCGACGACGAGAACGGGTTCACGATATGGAACGACCCGCGTTGCGCCCGCTTCTCGAACAGCTTCATAGCCGGCATGATACTTGATGCCGCGAAGGTGGAGAGGTGTGCGGGCTTCATGGTGGCAAGGGAACTGGTGAAAGTGGACGGCAAACTCTGCTACAGGATAATCCTTGACAACCCGATACCGAAAGGGTTGAGAACTACCGGTACGAGATAAGCCCGGTACCGGGAAGAAAAAGCAGGGGCATCCGGAGGAGGGAAGAGATTCCAGCCTCCGGGTGTCCCTTTTTTCATGCGGCGGGATGTATCATAACGGTTTCAGGTTGATACGGCTGCTGTAGATGGCGTTCAGCTCGTCACGGTACTGTTCCAGATGGGCAGAGAGGATATTGTCGATATAGCACGAGATGCTGAGTGTGGGCGCGATTACGGAAAGCAGGGTACGCACCCGTTCGTAGTTCTCGCTGCTGACATAGGTCTGCCGGCGTTCTTTCACAACGTTGTTGCCAAACAGATGTTCGGGATACTCCTGAAGACTGTTCTTTTTCCGGCGTGTTTTCTCCCGGAGGACCTGGGACGGCGTTTCTTCCTCGCTGCCGGACACACCGGAACCGGGAGCTTCCACCTTGTCAGGTTCGACAGGAATCCCGGAACGGTTTTCCGTTTCCGGTTCCTTGCCATCTTCTTTTTGGGAGCCGGCAGCGTTGTTCCCATAACGATTTTCCAGGACGGAGGCGGGAATATCCCCGGCCATTACGCGGCGTATCTGCTCCTCGTCGATTTTAACTTCCTTTCTCTTTACCATAATTCCATATTTTAGATAGTTAGACAATTTTTCCGGCAGTCCTGCACTTTCCTCACCTCGTGAATGTAAGAATACCACCCTTATCACATGTTTACATTATCTGGCGGGTATGTGCATCCGCCCGGTAAGTCGGTCATGTGCCCAATCCCCCACGTGTTCTGCCTGACATCAGGCCGGTCACGCATTCACACATGGGCGGACGGTTGCATTATTATGTTCTTATATGTTCACATTCACCCGTTATCGAAAGGTATGATGTAACCATGCACCCCGTACCTGACGAACACATGGATACTTGTGCGACCGGACGCATTCCGGCATACGCCAAAATAACGATAAATTTTCCGGATTGGCACTCTCATGGCAGCCTGATGACGGCCTGTGACACCATGTGTCATCCTGTTACACCGTTCTGGTGTCCCGATGGTGCCGATTTTGGGTATTCAAGGAGTTATAAAGATGACGAAGAAAGAATTTTCTCGGATGGAAGAGAATAGTCCGCTATATTACAATTTTTCGGATGAAAAATTCATGTTCAAGCGAACATGGCAAGTTGTGTTTTCGTGCACCCGAAATTATTTCCGGCACCCCAAAACAACTTGCCGCTCGCCTGAAGGCTCGGGAAGGGCTCCACTCCGAAGTCGTTGCGCCTGAAAGCGGAAAAACAGGAGCAAAAAACAAAAATAAGCCGCTTTTATATACAGACCGACTCTCAAGAAATGGCCATCGCCGGAAAAGGGAATGAACTTTATTCGTGTTTTCAATCTATCGCAAACCGTATTTTTTCATCTTATGGTACAGTGTAGTGGGATTTATTTTTAGCAACCGTGCTGCCTGTTCGTGATGCCCGTTGCATATTCGCAGGGCTTTTATGATGGATTTTCTCTCTGTATTCTTGTTTTTTTTATGCTAATACGAAAAGAGAAATCCACTCATTCGGAGTTACATCCTGCATGGATTACGGTAAATAAGGCGACAGATACCGTTGGAAAAAGTTGTGACTTTATGCAACTGCCATTGCCGGGGAGGAAGAATATCCTGTACGGAATCCCCTTTTCCGGTAGAATAAGGAAACAGATAAACGATGAATTCATCCACAAGGTTGTAGTGGAATAATCCCCGTAGAAGTTCAAGGGATTCAGCATCATGAACTTCTGCCAGATAGGTAAAGGAGGCACTTTTGCTGTCTTTTTCGCAAAGCAGGTCCAGTATGGAATGAGGTAAAATCCGGGCATTGCAGCGTACCCGCCAATGAACAAACCCTTTTCTGTGGTTCATTACCCATTGCGTCAGCACATTGTCGGTTTCCGGCAGGAAGCCGTCCAGTGTCATTACTGTTACTGCTTGGATTTTTGACATATAAATTCTGTATTAAATCCGGACCGGTAGCCGTCTAAAAAAGAAGCGTGCAAAACACACTATCTCTAATGGAGGCTCTGGAATGCCCTTGAAAGGAATAGGTGAATGCACGCTATGCCAAGGCATAGCATAAGCAATCACGCAATAGTTCCTTCCAATGTTAATTTTCCAGATTCCCATTAGGACGCTTGCGGTCTTATGTCTATATATAAACGGCAACTGCCTCATGGACAGTATGCCGCATTTTTCACTATTTAAGTGCAAAAGTACACATATTCAGTGACATTTGCACTATTTTTAGTCGTCAAATTTATTTCAGTCCGTATTTCTTCATTTTCCGGTATAGTGTTGCCGGATTGATATTTAATATTTTAGCTGCCTGTTCTCTGTGCCCGTTACAGGCTTTGAGTGCATTGACAATGCTCTCTTTCTCCAGAGATTCGTCTTTTAACGGTAGGATTGCTGCTTTTGAACCGGAGTTCTCCATAGGCCGGCTAAAGTCAATATCCAACCCTTCCACATCCAGCATCGGTGTTTCCGCTACCAACACGGCACGCTTGATACGGTTTTGCAGTTCACGCACGTTACCCGGCCATGGATAAGCGAGCATCCGGTGAATGGCATCCTCTGTAAATCCTTGTGTTTCCCGTTTCAGTTCTTTCGAATAACGTTCCCTGAAAAACTCAGCCAAAGGGATGATGTCCTCCGCACATTCCGCCAGTGATGGTTGTCTGATTTCAAATTCATTCAGACGATGGTAGAGGTCTTCCCTGAACCGTCCTTCCTTGATGGCTTGTTGCAGGTCTTCATTGGTGGCGGCAATCACTCGGACATCCGCTATCCGTTCCTTGCCGCTGCCTATCGGGGTATAAACATTCTCTTGCAATACCCGAAGCAGCAGAGATTGGATTTCGTATGACATGGTGCCAATCTCATCCAAGAACAGCGTACCTCCTTTTGCCATATCGAAATAACCGGTTTTCGCCGTATCTGCCCCGGTAAATGCCCCTTTCTCATGACCGAAGAACAGTGAAGCGGCCAGTTCACGTGGTAACGCTCCGCAGTTCACGGCAACGAAAGGTGTATTCCAACGCTCGCTGTTGCTATGGATGATTTGCGCAATCGATTCCTTTCCTGTTCCGTTGGCTCCGAGTATCATTACGGACATGTCGGATGGGGCAACCAGTTTGGCGAATTTTTCTACTTGCAGTATTCCGGGGCTTGTACGATGGAATAATGTCTTCTCTTTCTTCCGCACAGTGGCTATCGGTCGGAACACCTCTTCCGCCAGTTCCAGCAGGTGTTCCCTATGCACCGGTTTGGGCAGGTAATCTATGGCTCCCAATTTAATGGTACGCACTACATCCGGTACTGATACATATTCGGTTGTGATGATAAACGGCGTGTCATTTTTCTCTTTACGCAACCACTCCAGAAGAGAAATCCCGTCCCCTTCCGGCAAGCGCACATCCGAAAATATCAGGTCGAATCGTGTCTTGCGTATCAATGCGCGGGCTATCGGCTCGCTCATGGCTGTCATCGCATCATAGCCGGCTTGGGAGAACCAGTCCTTCTGCATTTGTGACAAACTTATGTTGTCTTCAACTATCAGTATTTTCCGTTTCATTTATTTGTCTTTTTATTTCGTCCTCCGCTTCCGCAATAAGCGTGGAGATGTAATCTATTATCTGCTTGGTATGTTCTTTGACGACAGTATCATCTTGTGCGCCGTCCTTTAACAAGGTGCGGTATGCCATTAACCGGTCGCCTGTATGCAATAAATCCCATGACGGTTGCATACGGTGTGCTGTTTCACGCATTTTCATCCGGTCACTCTTTTTCATGGCACTTTCAAGTTCCTCCCGGTCTTTTTCCGATTGGGCGATGAAAGAACGGAGCTGTTTTACACCGTCGCTGACCTCTGATAGCATTGTATTAAAATCAACGCTATGCCGCCCGTCATCTGTCTGTTGCTTTTTTATGCCGGAAATAAGGCTGAGCAGTTCAGAAGATGAGAATGGCTTATAGATGCAATCGGTAAAGCCAGTGTTCAAGAATGCCTCTTTATCCCGATCTCCGCGTGCAGTCATGGCAACGACAGGTATTGTGCGGGAGTTTCCTATATTAGAGTTACGTAGCAGGGCCAGTAATTCAAATCCGTTCGTTCCCGGCATTTGTATGTCTGACAACAACAGGTCATAGTTTTGGTTGCGCATCGCCTTTACCACATCTTTGGCAGTCGTGCAAATTGTGCAAGTGACCCCGTTGCGTTCCAGCATCTCTTTGACTATATTCAGAAGCATCGGATCGTCGTCGATAACCAGAATGTCTTGAGGAAGACTGCCGGTGTATGAAGATATGGTGTTCTCGTCTTCTATCAACTCATTAGTTACAGGCAAAGGCAAGGTCACCCAGAAAGTGCTACCGCTGCCTGCTTCACTTGCAACGGTTATCGTTCCACCAAGCAGGTCAACGAGTCCTTTCGTTATCGGCAAGCCCAATCCAAAACCATCGGTATTCGTTTCGGATGCAAGCCGTTCAAACGGCTGGAATATTCGGGACAACATGATTTCATCCATGCCTATTCCGGTATCTTTCACCTCTAAGGATAAGCGTCCATCATCGTAACGGGCATTGAAACTGATTGTGCCGGATTCAGTAAACTTGACGGCATTGGTCAGCAGGTTGTCAATAATCTGTCCGATACGGTCCATATCGCCGAGAAGTTTCACGTCTGTATTATCAAACCGGTGGTTAAACAGGATGCCCTTGTTGTTTACTATATGGGTGAACCCGGAAACGGTACGTTCTAACAGGTCATTCAGACTGAAAGGAACATCGTTCCGTGTTTCTTTGGCCTCATTCAAACGGTATACATCCAACAGGTTGTTAAGCAGATGGGTTATATGTTTGCATACTATCCTTATGTTGTTCAGATGATTGTTCCTCTGCTTCTTGTCACGGGTGTCCATTGCCAATTCTGCACTGCCGCCAATGACATTCAGCGGCGCACGGATATCGTGTGATATGGTCAGGATGATATTCTTACGCATATCCAGCAGTGAAGCATTCTGCTTTATCGTTTCTTCCATGCGTTTACGGGTTTTCTCTTTCTGCCGGATATCCCGTTGGATAATTAAGTAGGATATAATTAAGAGTATAATGGCACTAATAATCAATAAAGTTACAATCAAGATTGAGCGTTCATATGATTCATTAATGTGTAGCTCTTTATCTTGAAATTTGGCCTGCGTTTGTTCATCCAAATTTTTAATCAACATAGATAATTTTCGATTTAATTTTCGATTTTGGATACGTAAGCTATCTGTATAAGCATTTATAGTTTGTTGTCGCTCTTCCTCCATTGAAATTAGTTGTTCATTTAATGAATGAACTGTTTTAGAAGAAATAGGAATTTGTACTGTTTCCTTGGCCCCGAAAAATCCGGCAATACCTTTCTTCTTACGAGTTATTGTATGAAAATTTCTTGCTTGTTGAGTAATAGTGGGCAAATGCTTCAATAATAAACTGTCTTGTTGTTGAAAAAGTCCCATGAACTTATACAGATGAGTTTCTTTATTAGCTAATAGAATACGGAGAGTATCTATTTGCATAGTAGGAACAAACCTTTCATAGTTTTGTTGTAGAATTTGTAAAAGACTATCAGCTCTTAATCGATGTTTCTGATACCTGTAATAGTCTTCTTTATCCCATGTAATGGCAGATTCACCTAAAGTGGCAAGAACCGTAATAAAACGATGCGCAGCAATTATTGTACGGTTAGCTTCCCTTATATCGGATATTTCCTTTTCAATTCTATGTACCCTGATTCGCTCATGGAACATGATAGCAGCCATACTTCCAATGACTGCCATCAATATGATGTAACCAAAAAGTATCCTGTGTTGTAGCAATAATTTCATCTTAACGATCTATTGTATAATGTAATAATTATAATGTAATCATAAACGAGGTTCCCAAAGCAAGCATATTCATATGTTCATTACTGTTTTTGCTATGTGGTGAGAGTAAATTATAGTCAAGGAAAAATTTGACTCCACAATGTTCTTTTGCTTTGAATGTCAAAGAGACTCCGCTTCCTATACAAAAGCCATTTCTTGCAGGGACAAATCGATCGGTCAGTTTTAATTGCGGATAATGCACATAACCACCCAAAAGTTTGCTACCCACTAACCAACGTGATGATAAAGGATAAGAGAAGTAAGCTCCACCACATAAAGACATTATATCAAAAGAGTTGCTTTCCGCCTGGTCATTATTAACTATTATCGAAGTATTTGAAACCGTAAAACGTCCGCCCAATCCTACGTATGGATTAAAAAAATATGCACCCTCAATGCCGGCTGTACTCCCTGATGAAGTCCTAAATTCTGTTTGTTCGTCAATATCATAACCGCTTAACGGAACATTCAGCCCGAGGTACAAACTGAGAAAAGATGGTTTGTCCATTCGATTGAATGTATTTTCATTTGTAAATCGGTTTATTCCTTTGTCTTTGAATATCAGGTCGGCAAGGTAATAACCAATTTCTGTCGAGAGTATTCCTATGCCTGCCCCGGTCAGTACGTCGCTCAACCAGTGCTTGTTGTTCGCCATCCGCATCAGCCCCGTGGCAGAGGCTGCGGTATAGGCTCCGATGCCGATCCAGGGGCTTTTATGCCCGTACTCTTTGGTCAGCATGGTCGCCATCATGAACGCCGTCGCCGTATGGCCCGACGGGAAAGAACGGTCGTTCGAGCCGTCCGGCCGCACCACATGGGTGGTCTGTTTCAAGGTATTCACCGCGCTTCCCATCAGGAGTGCAGAGAAGGCGTCCGAGACGATCATCCGTCCCCACGAACTACGCCCCTTCACGCCGGCGACCTTCATTCCCAGCATGACGGCTGCCGGAGCATATTGCAGGTAGTCGTCCGCGCGACGGTTGAACCGGGGTAGATAGTCGTTGCGCAGGCTTCGGAAATGGTCGTCCTCGCTCTTTACAATCAGACCACCGATAACCAGCGGAACGCCAATATATGTCATTTGATAAAACCGGGAGGACGAGAACCTGTCAAGTCTTTTGCTGAAACTATTTGTTACATGGATAGGTAAACTATCACTCCTTTCTGTGTTCAGGCTATCTGTCGGATTTTGGGCCGACAAGAGGGCAAAACTGTAAATACCGACGATACATAGTGCTATCTTTTTCATGCTGCCATCATTTTTTTGATTTATGGCAGCAAAGATATCGGGTGACTTTGGGGAAAGTTTGAAGATTTACAGAAATATCACCGTAAACTCATGTTTTCCACCAGTATAGGCGTATGAAATTTTCCAGCCGTGATAATCGCATACGGCCTTGACGATGGAGAGTCCGAGACCGTTGCCCGCCGTTTTTTCCGACGGGCGATAGAAACGGTTGAATATCTGGTCGGCATCCAGTGCCGCGTCGTCGGACGTATTGGATATTGTCAGCCGGTCGTCCGACAAGGATACGGTTATTTCTCCGCCGGTCTTATTGTGGCGAACGGCATTCACGACGAGATTGTTTACCATGCTTTCCAACAAGGAACGGTTGGCCTTTATCGGCAAAGAGGCTGCTGAAAAGTTTTGCGTCAAGACCAATTCGCCGGAAAGACTTTCGAGATAGGGCCGAAGATCTTTTATCACCGTTACCACGTCGACTGACTCCGTGCGGCTGAACTGGTTGTTTTCCATTTTGGCCAGCAGAAGCAGGTTTCGGTTCAACCGCGACAGGCGGTTGTTCATTTGGTATAAATCCTGTATGATGTCGGCTTGCCGTTCGGTCAGCTCCGGTTGTTGCAGTAACAGGTCGAGCTTGCTTTGGAATACGGCTAACGGGGTTTGCAGCTCATGCGAGGCATTTTCCGTAAACTCTTTCTGTAACCGGTAGCTGTTGAGGCTATTCGTCATCAGCCTTTGCAGAGCGGTATTCAGTCTTGCAAATTCTTTGGTGTCGCTTTCCGCTAATTGTGGACATACTCCGTTTTCCAGCTTGAAATGTTCTATCACCTCCAGTGTCTTGTCGAACGGTTGCCATAGCCGGCCGGAGATGAAGCGCATCATCAGCACTATAGCCACGCCCAATACGGTAACGATAAGTGCGAACTGGATCATAATACCATGCAGGATATCCTCTTCGAGGTCGAGGGCCGGAACCGGTTTCCCTTGCTGTACGGCTTCGATAATATCTATCATGTCCTCGGCATAGAAGCTCTTGGTCAGCCAATAGAACAGAGGGGTTGCCAACAACAGGAGTATTGCCACGCAGACAATGAATTGCGTGAGCGATTTGTACATCAGGCTTTTCTTTTTCATAGTTCCGTCCATTTATAGCCCGTTCCATACACATTTCGGATGCAGTCATTGCACCCAGCGGTGGCAAGTTTCGCCTTCAGGTTCTTGATGTGGGTATAGACAAAATCGTGATTGTCCATCATGTCCGCCATCTCTCCGCTGAGATGTTCGGCCATGGCGCTCTTTGATATGACACGGTCTTTATTACCGATGAAAAACAACAACAGTTCATATTCCGACTTGGTAAGTTCTATCGGTGTTTCATTCGCTACAGCCGACTTGTTCAGCAAGTCGATCCGGACACCATTGCTTTCCAGTATATTGTTTGCCGTAAACTCCTTGCGGCGGATAATGGCATAGATGCGCATACTGAGTTCGGGCAGGTGAAAAGGTTTGGCAAGGTAGTCGTCCGCACCTATCTCCAGTCCTTTCACTTTATCGCCTAACGAATCTTTGGCCGATACGATAATCACGCCTACCGGATTGCGTTGCTTCCGGATGTCACGCAGGATGTCGAGACCGTTTCCGCCGGGCAGCATCAGGTCGAGCAGCACACAATCGTATTCATACATATTTACTTTCATTTTGGCATCGTCATAGGTGAAAGCCTGCTCGCACAGATATTTCTCACTGCTGAGGTAGGTTACGATGCTATCCGAAAGATTTCGTTCGTCTTCTATAATCAATATCTTCATACTCTTCTACTTTATTAACATTACAATACTTCCGCCCGTAATGAGCAATGCCCCGATGATAACCCGCAGGCTGACCGGCTCTTTCAGAAACAGAAAGGAGAGACAGATGGTAATCACCACGCTCAATTTGTCTATCGGTGCCACACGCGATACATCCCCCGCCTGCAATGCCTTGAAGTAGAACAGCCACGAGAGACCGGTAGCAGCACCGGACAGAATAAGGAATATCCATGTATGTCCGCTGATACCTTTCACCCCGGCCGTATGGTTTCCGGCAAGGACGATTCCCCAAGTGATAAACAAGATGACTGACGTCCGGATAGCCGTAGCCAGATCCGAATTGATCTCTTTTACTCCGATCTTGGCGAACACAGCCGTCAGTGCGGCGAAGAGGGCGGAAAGCAGTGCATAATATTTCCACATGATCTTTTATTTTGTGCAAAATTAGCTATTTATCAAATGATTATTCTCTCTTTTTATAAATTAACAGCATGATACTCGGCAATACTAACAACAGCAAGGGCAAGCCGACGATAAACCCGCCAATGACGGCCACCGCCAACGGTTGCTGCATCTGTGCACCGAGGCCGATACCGAGTGCCAATGGCATCAGGGCGAGTACGGCGCCGATAGCCGTCATCAGTTTGGGACGGATGCGCAGGGCGATGGCGTAATCTACAGCTTCGGACACATCGCCACCCGTGCGGCGGTTCATCCGGTATTGCCATACGGTGAAGATGGCGTTTTCGGCAATGATGCCCACCACCATGATGATGCCCGTGTAGCTGCTTACGTTGAGCGGAACGCCCGTCAGCCACAAAGCCAGCAGACATCCGCAGATACCCAGTACGGAAATGAACAACACGGTAAGCGAGATGCGCCATTCGCGGAAAAGGAACATCAATACGGCGAACACCAGCAAGACAGCGAGCGAGAGAATCATCATCAGTTCGCGGAAGGACTGCTGCTGTTCGGAATAGGCTCCTCCGTAAAAGATACTGTAACCGGCCGGAAGATGAAGCTGCGCATCGAGAGACGCTTGCAAGTCTGCTATCGCACTGCCCAAATCCCGGTTCTCCAGCCGGGCGGTCAGGGTGATATTGCTCTTCAGGTCCTCGCGCCGCTGCTCTATCTCGCCCGGAATGACACGCACGTCGCAGAAGAAGCCGAGCGGACGGGTGCTGCCGTCGGGTAGGAATACGGGCTGCTGTTCCAGCCGTTCGGGAGAGTTGTCCCCGAAGTCCGTGAAACGGAGCAGGATGCGGCGCATCTGTTCGCCGTCCTGAACGGAACCTATTTGCAGACCGCCCGTCATGGCTGCCTGCGCAGGGTTCGGCTCGATCATATTGGCAGGCTGGCAAAGGGGAACGCCGCCCGTATGTGCCGTAAGCTGTTCCTGAAAATTGGTCAGCGAAATGCCGAATTGCGAAAGACGTTCCTGATTCGGGGTGAAGACTATCGAGGCTCCGGCGGGTATCAGTCCGTTGTCGATGTCCACAATGCCCGATACGGCCTCCATGACTTTCTCCGCTTGTGCCGCCATCTTCTGCAAGGTTTCGTAATCGTTTCCGAATATCTTCACTTCGACGGGTTGCGCGGTACTCATCAAGTCGCCCAAAAGGTCGGCGATACGCTGCCCGAAGCCGATAGTCATCAACGGAACGGCTTGCGATATTTCCCGGCGCAGGTCGCTGATGACTTCAGGGGTACTCGCTTTCCGGTCCGTTTTCAGCTGAATCAGGTAGTCGCCGAAATTGCTCGGCCGTGTCTTGAAGGACATGCCGAGAGCCGTGCGGCGCGAGTAAGTCTCCACATCGGGATGCGCCATGATGATACGTTCCATCTGACGGCAGAGGCGGTCGGTCTCCTCGATGTCCGTTCCTGCGGGAGAATGATAGTCGAGCACGATAGTCCCTTCATCCAAATCGGGAAGAAAGCCCGAAGAGAGCCGGGAAGAAGCATACCAGCCGCCCAAACCTAAAAGCAGGACGAACCCGGCGGCAACCAGCGGTTTGCGATAAACAACGGTCAGGAAATGAACTTTTCGGATGGAGTTCTCTTCGAGCGTTTTCACGTCCAAGTCCTTCGGACTCAGTTGTTTCCTATATCCGATAACGAGGTGCAGGACAGGCAGCAGCAGCCAAGTGACGAGGAATGAAGCGACGAGTGTAAGCTGCATCGTGTCGGACAGCTCCTTGAAAAAGCTGCCTGCCAACCCGCTCATCAGCCGGAACGGGAAATGGATGACAATCGTCGAAAGCGAAGATGCCACCATAGCAGGAAAAAGATTACGGATGGCATGGCGTACGACAGAGAAGCGGTCCGTGCCGGGGCGTTCTTCGTGCTCCCGGTAAATCTGTTCGATAACGACAATGGCATCGTCGATAATCAACCCCACCGAAGCCGCCATCGCACCGAGCGACATGACATTGATGGTAATTCCTGCCAGATAACAGAGCAGGACACTGAAAGCCACTGTAACGGGGATGGTCAGCATGACCACCAGACTCGACCGCCACGAGCGGAGAAACAGCACCATCACGACGATGGCCAGAAACAACCCTTCGTAGATGGTTTTCAGTACGCTGTGGATGCTGTCGCCCACGAAAGCGCTCTGGTTGTAATAGGGCTTGAGTTCATAGCCTGCCGGAAGCTGCTGCCTGATCTCGTCTGCCTTGCTTTCCACCTGCTTCGCAAAATCGATCAGATTCACACCCGGCTGCTTCACCAAATCGACAAGCACGGCATCGTTGCCGTCGGCATTGATTTTCAGAAACTCCTGCTGTTCCTGTATCTCGACTACCGCTATATCACCCAGACGGACAATCCGCTTGCCGTCGTTGCGGACAATCACATTCCGCAATTCTTCCATGTCGTTGATACGTGTGTCGGTCAGCGTCAGGTACAGGCGGTTATAGTCCGCCACATTGCCGTTTCCCAATACGTAATTCGTCTGCGCGAAAGCGGTCTTTATCTGTGCGGGAGTAATGCCGAGCGCCGTCATCTTCGCGGCGTCGGGCTTCACGACGAACTCCTTCGCCTTGCCGCCACGTACCACTACATTACTGATACCATCCACTTGCGAGAACATGGGGCGCACCACGAGATTGCCCACATCGCGCAGGGCAATGCGGCTGTGTGTCTTGCTCTCCAGCGTGAATCCATAGACAGGAAATAATGATTGGTTCATCGCCTCGGTGGAAATGACCGTGCCGTCGGGCAGGAAACCTTTTATCTCGTTGATACGGCTCTCCAACTGGGTTTTCAAGGCATAGATATCCAACCCCCATTTGAAGTAAACATCTATCACGCAACTGCCCCGGCTGGTGCTGCTCTTGACGACCGTCGTACCCTGCACTTTCTTCACCGCACTTTCCAAGGGTTTAGTGACGGTAATCATCATACGGTCTACGGGCTGCTGTCCGGCATCGGCTATCACGGTGATGCGGGGGAACAACACTTCGGGAAACAGGTTGGTCTGCATCTGTGTGTAGCACCACGCTCCGGCAAGCAGCAGAAGCAGCCCTACGAACAGGATAGGGCGGCTGTATAGCTGGTGAAGGCTTCGTTTCTGTATTGTGTTCATAAGGCGGCCTCCTCTTTCGTAACGACGACTTTCGCCCCGTCCTCCAAACCGTATCCACCCGTGAGGATAATGCAGTCTTGTGGCGACAAGGCAGCCGATTTGATTTCGATTTCCGAAGCGTTGCTGTTGCCTACCTCTACAGGTACTTTGACGGCCGTACTGTCATCGGCCAATTTCATCACCCAATGCTCCGTAAGCGTTTCGTCGCTCTGCACGGCACTTTTGGGAAGTATCATGCCTTTATCCGAGGATGAACCGCTTTCTGTAAATACAGCCTTGACATTCATGCCTTCCGGCAGGAAAGGCGTTTTTGCCCGTGCGATTACCCGTTCCGATTGTGATACCGTGTTCATCGTAGCTAACGGGGCGTGGACGGTTGCCGTCAGCCGGGTTCCGTCGGGCAGTTCCAGCATACATTTGCTTCCGCTGTACGCATACCGCCTCTGTTCGTAGGGGACATTAATCTCGAATACGAGGCTTCCGGCTTCGGCAACGGAGCAAAGCACAGCGCCTTCGGTGATATAACTTCCCGACTGCTGCTGCACGTCGAGGACAATACCGTCGCGCTCTGCCTGTATGGGAATGGCCGTCCGGTTGCCGCTGCCCAAAGCGTGCTGTTCCTTGCTCTCTATCCGGTAAAGTATATCTCCGGCTTTCACCCGTGAACCGGGCTGTACGAGAACTTCCGTGATGAATGCGGGAATCGGAGCACCGACCACTGACTTGTTCTGGTACGCCGTAGTGGCGGACAAGATGATTTCCTTCTCGATTTTGCCGAACGCCGCATGAGTCAGCGTGACTGCCGTTCCGGGCTTTTCTTCCTGTATGTTTTCGTTCGATGCGCCTCTTTGCCCGCATCCGCCAAGGCTTACTATAAGCGATAATAAGACTATCTGATATTTCATGACTGTGATGATTTGATATTACCAATTCCAATAATTATAGGCGGCTATGACAAGCTGCTTGTTCGTGCGCAACAGCAAGCGGTCTTTCTCTGTCTGAATCTTGCTCCGGAGTACCGTAATGTAATCCAACACGGATACTTGTCCGGCGTCCATTTCTTTACCATAATCAGCCAATACGGATTCGTATTCGGCAAGCTGACGTTCTAAAGCTCTCTCTCTTTCGTCATATCTACCCAACTCGGAGAGGCACTGTTTGATTCTCATGTTCCGTTGATATTCGGAGTTCTCCTTGTAAGTCCGTATGGTGTTTTGTTGCCACACGGCCTGACGTTCTTTCTGCCGCTTCTGCCTGCCGTCGAAAATGGTCCACGAGAATGTTACCCCTGCACTCAACCCGAAGTGGCGATACCACCCGGCAAAGTCGCCGACTTGAAGACCGCCGTTTACGAACAGGTCGAGCTTGGGCTTGTATTGCAGGTTGAAGGAGCGCAGGGTGACTGCCGTATTCAGGCTGTCTAATCGGTACTGCTCGGTAAAGAGGCTCGATTTCCCGTCGCTGCGCAACCGAATGGGCTGGTTTATATCCGATAATGATACATCGGTCACCTCGTCGATGCCGCAGAGCAGGTTCAAATCCATCAGATGGGTGTGGTAATCTTGGCAGGCAGCGGTGTGCAATTCGGCATTAGCCTCTTTTTCAATCATCAGCAGGTTCAGATCCGACTGTTTGGATAAGCCGTTTTCGACTAACTTTCGGACAATTTCTATTCGGTGCTCAATGACCGTCCCGACAGAATCCGTAAAGTCTATCTGCGCCTTGTCGAGCAGGCAGAGCAGGTATTGCTCCGTTACGGAACGTTCCAGTTGGTGTTCTTCCATGCGGACACGGTTATTCGCCATATCCGTGTTGATCTTTGCCTGCTCCTGCGCTACTTTGTAGGAACTCCCGCCCAAGAGGGGTTGTGTCCAAGTCGCTCCGGCATGGAACGAACCGCTGCTTTCTCCTAAATCGTAACCGTAGTAATCCGTAGCAGACTGGGCATTCCATTTGAAAGCAGTCTGCCCGCCATCTTTCGAGATAATCGGTACAAACAGATAATCTCCGTTCAGTTCCAGTCGGGAGTGTATGTACATGGCTTTCAGCCGTGCAAGTTCAGTCTTCTCTATCTCCGTCCGGTTTCGGTAATCCGTTATCAGCGGACTGTTCTTTTTTGCAGTTTCTACATAATAATGTATAGTCCTGTCACCGCTCTCCTGCCCATACGAATACAGGCAGACAACGCTTAATGAAAATAACAATAATAGCCGTTTCATATTCTATTTATATTTTGAGGGCAAAATTAGAATACGACTTTGGGGAAATTTTGGAGATAATGATATTGGCTATAGTTCTTCGTAAAGAATACGTGTAGTCAGCGGTGTTTTTGATAAAAATGTCAACACAGATAAGACCACATGCTGTGAATAATACCTAAAAGAGCCGTATCTTCCTTTTTCAAGTAATGAAACAGCTCTGTAAATTGACTGTAAGAGAATTTAAAATTACCAGCCGAATTTTATTAAAGTGAATCATTGAATCCCTATATTAGATTTTTATTCTCTTACTTTGAATCTTAGATTTTTCTGTTTGAAGTGACTTTTGAATTTTACTAATCGGTTTTCAGCCTACTTTTTTGCAATTAGTCCTGACTTTACGACTACAATATGATTATGGTTAATATTTTCCGATTGGTATTCCCTATCACCCTCTACATTCATCTTCTCGTTTTCGTCATTATCTGTCTGTCCATGTCCATTTTCTTGTGTCAGCGGTGCCAACTCTAACTGAATCTTGCGGTCAAAGGCGGCAAGTTCAGACTTTTTAGTTCATTCTCCTTTTTCCACGTCTTTCTAACAACATCCTGTAATACGGGCAGATTTGTTTCATGAGTTGCACTTTTCAAATAATATAATCTCTCTAATTTTACTGCATATTATGGATAAATTTAGAAAAGAAATTGTATCTTTGTACTCAGATAAAGCGTTCTTTTGATTTATGCAAGATGTAGCAAAAATGAGAACTTCGCTCGTTTCTAAATCGTTACCTATCAAACTGAAAAGTTTTGTAAGATGTTGAATTTTAGTAAGAAATAAAATTCGCAATGTCTTGCTACGTGGTAGGTCAAGGTCTTTTCAATTCCGCAAATGGCTGCGATTTCTTTTAAGTAATCATTCATTTTCTGATTGCTGATAACTGGTAAAATCTTACCGTTTGGCAATTTGTCTTTGTACTTTTCCAATATGGCTTTTGGTATATCCAGCAATCGGACGGTAGATGTAACATTTGTTTTGTGTCTTTTCCGTATAATCCACAAATTACCGTCAAATCCGGTGCGAATGTCCTCTTGTCTTAGTTCGCATACATCAATGTAAGAAAGTGCCGTATAGCAGCTAAAAATAAACAAGTCACGCACTTGTTCCAGTCGCTTAGTGCTAAACTCGTGGTTGTAAATGGTGGTAATTTCTTCCATAGTCAGATAATCCCTATCGGTACGTTCAAACCTTACCCGATAACTCCCGAAGGGGTCGGCAGTCACTAAACCCGTATTCTTGGCAAAGTTTACTACTGTGCGAAAACGTTGTACGAACTTCATAGCCGTATTATGGCTGCACCCATAGTTATTCTTGATATACAACAGGAAATCTTCAATGAATACCACATTTATATCTTTAATGAGCATATCGGAAACGGAGTATTTAAACTTCATAAACTCCATAAGCCGTTTCTTTGTCAGTTCATAACGTGAGTAGGTTTTGTCTGTGGTATTCATTTTAACCTTTTGCAAATACTGTTCGTTGTGCTGTTTGAAGAACTCTATCAAAGTCCGTTCCCTTGCTATCTTGCCTAAAAAAGCGTTCTTTACCAGTTCTGCGGTTACATATCCGTCTTGCGCCATTAACGCATGGTAATGTTGATGAACTGTGCTACGAATACTTTCCAGCATGGAATTGATGTGTACGGCTTCTGCGGTTCTGCCGGAAGCCTTGTCTAATTCCACGCTCCAGTGAGCCGGATTTATTTCCAGTTTGGTGTTAAACTGGGCTACAACTTGGTCGATAGTGATACGTGCGATAATCGGTGCATTACCGTTCTTCTTTACTGCATTTCGTTTGACGAAATAGAGTAGCTTAAAAGTACTTCTCATAATCTCTTTTTTTAGTTACAAACTTAAATTGATAAACTGAAAATGAGATATTTGCAGTACGGACAAATCAAGACAACAAACCGCCAATTTGGGACATTCCGTGACCTAAAATCTTAGAGGGTGGACAGGTCACGAATTGGTCACGAAAGTGTGTCTTTTTGTGACCTTTTCGTGTCTTAGGTCACAGACATTATACAAAGAAAACTCCTACAATACCTTGATATTGTAGGAGTTGTACATTTACTGTCCATTTCTGTCCAGCGTTTCTGTGATCCGCCTGGGGTTCGAACCCAGGACCCCATCCTTAAAAGGGATGTGCTCTACCTGCTGAGCTAGCGAATCATCCTATGCGTTACTTCTGTAATGCGGGTGCAAAGGTAGGGATTTTTTTTATATATGCAATAGCTGATGCAAGTTTTTTTATTCTTTTGGGAATGTTTTTTTCTTTTGGACCTTTGATAACTCGTGCTTCTCTACAAGAGACTGGTCTTCTTCCATAAGTATAAAACGTTTATAATAAGAGAGGAAGAGAGTTGTCAGGGGGAGAGCGATGATTAAGCCGATAAAACCTAATAAAGTTCCCCAAATGGATAAAGAAAGAAGGATGATGGCCGGATTCAGTCCCATAGCCTTTCCCATAATGCGGGGAGTGAGATACAAATCTTGTATGCACTGCACGATGCAAAGGACGAGAATTCCCGATCCGAAGATCAGCCAAAAGTTTTCTCCGGTCTCCGCAGCTTTGAGGAGACTTAGCAAGATCATTGGGATGATACCGATCGTTTGCATATAAGGAATGAGGTTGAGGAAACCGATGAATAGCCCCAGGATAACGGCTAGCGGGAAGCCGACGATCTTAAATCCGATGGCGAAGAGGATACCGACACATAAGGCAATCAATGACTGTCCGCGGAAGTAGCGGTTCATACTATATTCGACATCGTCGGCTAGCCCTTGGACAAAGGGGCGGTAACGTTCGGGAATCAGGCGGATCCAACCGTTGACAATCCGTTCATAATCCAACAGGATAAAGATGAAGTAAAGGAAGATTACAAACACGATCGTAATACTGAACAGAATGGAGAAAGTATTAGTCAGTACGATCCACATTTTGGGAGCGATCTGTTTGACCGCCTTTTCTATGTTCTCTTTGCTCAGGAGCTGTGCCAACTGGTCCGGGTCGATATTCTTTTCCAGATACTCTGCCCATGACTGCGGAATCATCGGGATATGTCCGTAGCCGCTGTTATGTTCCTGCATCAGTTCCAAAGTCCGGTTGAACTCCTGGGTGACAGAGGGGACGATCACGACACCCACCAGTGAGATCACCAGAAGGGTAGATACGAGAACGGCCAGGATAGACAGCAAACGGCTTTTCAGCTTGACTTTATACTGGAAGAACTTGACGAACGGCTGCATCATATAAGCCAGCAGCCAGGCAATCAGGAATGGTAACAAAGCATTTCGCAGGACGGCGATCAGATAGATGATACCACTGATAACAGCCAGGCCGAACAGAATACGTGCCACCCTGTCGAATGTGAACGGTTTATCAAACAATGGGTTCATATTAAATTCTTATCTTTGCAGGCAAAGATAAAATAAAGTTGAATAGAAAGGATGATACGAAACAAAATAGTACCGCTTTGCCTGTTGCTTTGCCTTCATTTGCTTGCCGGTGCACAGACTCCCGCCCCCGTCAAATGGTTATTGCAGGCCCCTTATATGCGGGGAGCCTCTTTTTCTCTGGTAGTGAAAGATGTGCAGGAGGGAAGAACGGTCTACAGTTATGATACGGACCGGCTGCAATCGCCCGCTTCGGTGTTGAAGACGGTAGCCACGGCGACAGCGCTTGAGATATTGGGAGAAGACTATCGCTATCCGACCACGTTGGAATATGACGGAATACTGGAAAACGGCACGTTGGAGGGAAACCTCTATATAAAAGGAAGCGGTGATCCCTCCTTGGGCTCTTCGCATTTCGCACCGGGGCAGAACAAGTTTTTGTCAACCTGGATAGCTGCTTTGCAGAAAGCCGGCATCAAGCATATAACAGGATCGGTCATATCGGACGAAAGCATTTTCGACACCGAAGGCGTCTCTATTAAATGGCTCCGGGAAGATATGGGAAATTATTATGCCCCCGGAAGTTATGGTATTTCCATCTTCGACAATATGTATAAGTTATCCTTGCAGACTGGGGCTGCCGGGACGCGGCCGGTCCTGAAGGGGACAGAGCCGGATATCCCTTTTATCCGGTTTAAGAACTACCTGAAAGCCGCTCCGGTTTCTTCGGACAGCGCTTATATTATCGGTGCTCCGCTCGATGACGTACGCTACCTGTATGGGGTCCTGCCTGCGAACCGGGAGGCGTATGTCTTGAAAGGAGATATCCCCGATCCTGCCTTATATTTGGCACGCTATCTGACGGACCAGCTTCAGCAGAAGGGAATACGGGTGGACGGGGCCCCTTCCTGCTACCGTATCGAGGTGGAGGAAAACCGGTGGAAGAAGGGAGAGAGGAAAGAGATTGTCACGACCTATTCGCCCACGCTGCGGGAGATAGCAAGCATATGCAACCACGTCAGCCATAACCTATATGCGGATGCTTTGGTCAAAACGGTCGGATTGCAATACAAACCGCGAAGGAACGAGATGATCTCCTCGTTCGGTCGTGGTGTGCAGGTCGTGAAAGAATATTGGGAGAAGAAAGGTTTGGATGTCTTTCCGCTCCGGATGAACGACGGCAGCGGCTTGGCTCCGGCAGATAAGGTGTCGGCCGGATTTATGGGAGAGCTGTTGGTCTATATGGCGACGGAATCTGCTGTTTCGGATGCTTTCATAGCCTCTTTACCACAAGCCGGGATAGAGGGATCAGTGCGCAATTTCTTGAAAGGATCGAAGTTGCAGGGAAAAGCCCGCCTGAAAAGCGGGGGTATTACGGGTGTCAGGAGCTATGCCGGCTATATCACGAAAGATGGAAAGACGTATGCGGTAGCCGTTTTCTCGAATAACTATTCTTGTTCGATGAGCCGGATGACTGGGGCTTTGGAAAAGTTGCTGTTACAACTTTTTTAATTAATTGAGAATTAGGCTACGCCGTATCATCTTAACAAAGTTAATTGTCCATTGTCAATTGAAATTGAGTGACCGTTGCGCCAGAAATTCGACAAGCCTCGGTTTGTAGTTGTCGGAGATCGGGATATATTCTTTTCCGAACACGATCCGGTTCCGTTCGATCACCTTGATCTTTTCAGGCTGTACGATAAAGGAACGGTGTACGCGGATAAAGCGGCTTGCCGGCAGCATCTCTTCCAGCGACTTCATGCTCATCAGTGAAAGGATGGGATGCGGTTCATCCTCGATAAAAATTTTGACATAGTCTTTCAGCCCTTCGATATAGAGTATTTTGCGCAGTTCGACCTGTACCTGCTTATACTCAGTCTTGATGAAGATCGACTCGATCTCTGCCGCAGGCGCTTGCATATGCTCGTACCATTGCAACGCCTTGTTGGCCGCCTTGAGGAAATCCGGATAACTGATCGGTTTCAGCAGATAGTCGAGGGCATTCACCTTGTAGCTGTCGAGGGCATACTGTTCGAAAGCCGTCGTAAAGATGATGCGGGTATCCGCCTCCAGTATCCGAGAAAATTCCATGCCGCTCAGTTCCGGCATCTGGATATCGAGGAAAAGCAGCTCTACCGGCTGGGCGCTCAATACGGGCAAAGCCTCGAGAGCACTGTTGAACTTTGCCGTGAGGCGGAGGAACGGAGTCTTGTTCACATAACTTTCCAGCAGACTGATGGCCAGTGGTTCATCATCGATGATTGCACATGTTAACGTCATAATTTGTTGTATTGATGTACCGGACAAAAATACAATAAATCCTTATGTCTGCAACTCTAACAGGCAAACATATTCGTCCCCTTTTTGTCCGTACGTGAAAATATGATGCGACGGATACAGCAATTCCAACCGCCTGCTGAGATTCTGCAGCCCAATGCCGGAGCCGCTCTTGTCCTGTCCGTTGTCTTTCGGGAAGTGGCTGTTGCGGATAGAGCAGACGATCCGTGTCCCTTCCTGGTGAATCTTCAGGTCGATAAAAGAAGGTTTGTTGTGGCTTACCCCATGCTTGAAAGCATTCTCGATCAGGGAGATGAAAAGGAGAGGCGCCACCTGAGTTTCTGGTGTGGCAGCCGATATGTCGGTGGTCAGTTTCACATGTTCCGGCAGGCGTATACGCATCAGTTCCACATAGTTCCGGATAAAGTCGAGTTCCTTCTCTAACGGAACCATCGGTTGGCTGCTGTCGTAGAGCACGTAGCGGAGCAGGCGGCTTAGGTCGTGCACGGCTTCTTGCGCTCTTTCCGGGCTGAAAGCGATCAGACTGTAGATGTTGTTTAGTGTGTTGAAGAGAAAATGGGGGTTCAACTGGCTCTTCAGATTCTGCAATTCTGCTTCGGCACGGCTTTTCTCCAACTCCCGGCGGGACGACTCCATCTGATACCAGCTCCCGGTCATCTTGATGGCGACACTTAGCCCTGCCACCAGCATATACAGCATGGCGTTCACCATAAAGAAGCCGACTATCTCCTGCCATTCTCTTTCCGGCCTCGGATGCTCCCATCTGGGATGTGGGAGCAGTTCGAATATCAGATGCACGGCTCCCATCGCGAAAGCGATCAACACGACATTGTACAGAAAGTATTTCCAGGGACGCTTGGCGAACAGGAAATGGTCGATCAGCACGGAATAGTTGGCATAGAATACCAGCATGAACGATAGCGGGACGATTATGGAGCGTATATAGCTCAAGACTGTCACCGTCTGCGATTCGCGTCCGGTGAAGAAGAACGGCAGCCCGAAGAGAATGGCCCAGGCTGCGATATGGATCAGCTTCCCCATGCCTTTGAAGGGGGGAGCCGGTAATGTGTGCATTGTCTCTGTTGTTCCCATTTATGCAAAGATACTGTTTATTATATATCAGAGAAGCATCGGGCATGGAAGAAGTGTTGTTTCTCTGTCGAACGCCAGGCGGCATCGGTCATGGAAGAGGCTCTGCGTAGAGCATGCCTAATAGCTATGAGGTATATTGCCTCGTACCTATGAGGTGAGTTGCCTCATATCTTTGAGGTACATTGCCTCATAACTATGAGGCATACTTGACGCAGAGCGTCTTCTTCCCTCGATGCTTCCCGCCTGCTATTCGTAACGTATCGCCTCTATCGGGTCGAGTTGTGCTGCCTTTTTGGCCGGATACCATCCGAAGAATACACCGGTGACAGTACAGACGGCAAACGACAGGATGACGCTCCAGGGCTGGATGTAGATCGGAAAGTGGGCGACCCCGTTCACGACAAGGGCTGCGCCCACTCCAAAGACTACACCTATCAAACCGCCTGTCACACTGATCAGGATGGACTCGATCAGGAACTGTGCCAGGATGTCGATGCCTTTTGCTCCGATACTCATGCGGAGGCCGATCTCACGTGTGCGTTCCGTCACGCTGACATACATGATGTTCATGATCCCTATGCCGCCTACGAGCAGTGAAATACCCGCCACAGCCGCCAACAGCACGGTCATCATATCCGTAGTGCTTGTCAACATCGTGCTCAACTCCTGCTGGCTACGGATGGTAAAATCATCATCGTCACTTTCCTTCAACTTATGGTTGCGGCGGAGTATTTCAGAAATCTCGTCGATGGCCTGGTCGGTGTATTCCTCCTTGAGGGCCGAACAGGTAATGCCTTGCAGATGGGTGATGGCCAGGACCTTTTTCTGAATAGTTGTGTATGGAGCTAAGATTAGGTCGTCCTGGTCCATTCCCATGCTGTTGTATCCTTTGCTTTCCAGCACGCCTACGATGCGGAAAGGTAATTTCTGAAAACGTATGACCTTGCCTACCGGGTTGCCGCCATCGGGGAAGAGGTTATCGACGACGGTCTTGCCGACTACGCATACTTTGGCGGCTGTCTGGATATCTTGTTCGGTGAACATGTCGCCGTCCTCGACTTTGTAGCGTCGTATCTCCAGGTAGTCAGGACTGATGCCGTATACCGTGGTCGGGGCGTTGTTGGCGCCGTAGATCGCCTGCCCGCTGCTGTTGACGGAGGGAGAGACGGCTGAGACAAAGCGTGTTTCGTCGACTATATCCTCGTAATCCTGTAGTTTCAGGGTTTCCATCGCGGAGGCATCCTGCCGGACACCACCACGCACGTCGGCCCCCGGATGTATCATGATCATGTTGGAACCCATCTCGCTGATCTGGGCCTGTATGCTTCGTTTCGAGCCTTGTCCGATGGCAAGCATCGTGATCACGGAGGCTACGCCGATAATGATACCCAGCATCGTGAGGAAGCCGCGCAATTTGTTATTGGCGAGTGCCCGGACAGCTATTTTTATTAGGTTTGTTCCGTTCATTGTTTTTGTTGTTTTATAAGTTACTTTTTAAACACCTTTGCCTCCTTCCGCTTATATCGGATGATTCCGGTATTCGCATAAAGGGGCACCCGCGGAAGGGTGGCAAGATCAATCGTCATTCTTCGGTAGCCGTGCCAACGCTTCTGCCGCGTTCAGGATGTTCCGGTTGACTGTGTCGGAGGTGACATGCCCGTCGCGCAGCGTGATATTGCGGCTGCTGTACTGGGCGATCTCCGGGTTGTGGGTCACGAATATGATGGTACGTCCCTCGGCATGCAGTTTCTGGAAAAGAACCAGTATCTCGAAGGAGGTACGGGTATCGAGGTTTCCGGTCGCTTCATCGGCGAGGATGACGGCGGGGTCGTTTACCAGCGCCCGGGCGATGGCGACACGTTGCATCTGTCCTCCGGACATCTGGTTGCTTTTATGCATCAGGCGGTCACCCAGACCTACGGCAACCAGCGATTCGACTGCTTTCTTGTGTCGTTCGGCTGCACTGTAGGACGGATTGTACATCAAGGGCAGCTCCACGTTCTCGACCGCTGTCGTCTTAGGCAGCAGGTTGTAGTTCTGGAAGACGAACCCGATTTTGCGGTTGCGCAAGGTGGCGCGGGCGTTCTTACCCATCGTGCGGACCGATGTGCCGTCGAGGTAATATTCTCCGCTGGTCGGTGTATCCAGGCAACCTAACGTGTTCAGCAGGGTACTCTTTCCTGAGCCGGATGTCCCCATGATGGTGACAAATTCGCCTTCATAGATCGTGAAGGAGACGCCACGCAAGGCATGGACCGTTTCGTCTCCGACCTTGAAGTCACGCTTGATGTTTTCTAATTTGATTATCTCTTTCATATTGTTGTACTCCTTGTTTGGAGGGCAGATATATAAAGCCTGCCCCTACTTGGCACTCTTCTTGTTCTTATTGCTTCCCGGAGGGCCTGGCATGAACGGGCTTCTTTCCGTTTCGGCTTCGGCTGCCGGAGTAATGGAGGAGGCTTCGAGATCGACAGCCAATTCTTCACCTTCGTTCAGGCCGTCGGTTATCTCGATCATGTTTCCGCTGGTGGAACCGACGGTAACGGCTTTCGGCTTCAGCTCCTGCCCGTTCTTGATCCATACGAGACGTTTCCCGGCAGGGGCTTCCTTGCCGGCTTCGGAGACGATGTAGCCTAGTTGCGTCAACATTTGTACATCCGGTACGAAGCGGAGTGACTTGGTTGGGACTGTCAGCACGTTATCGCGTTCCAGCGTGAAGATCGTCACGTTGGCTGTCAGGCGCGGCTTCAATTTAAGGTCGGGATTATCGGCCGATATCACCACTTCGTAGGTAACGACCGTCGAGGTCGAGGTGGAAGAAGAGCTGCTGGTGCTTTCGCTGTCGCCGAGGCGGATTTGCATGACCGTACCTTCGAATACGTCGTTCGGATAGGCGTCGACGGTGAAGGATACACGTTGCCCATTTTCTACGTTACCTATGTCGGCTTCATCCACGTCGGCTATCACCTGCATCTTGGTCAGGTCTGCCGCGATGGTGAACAGGGTCGGAGTCTCGAAGCCGGCGGCCACGGTCTGTCCTTCTTCAACTGCGCGGTTGATCACGACACCGTCGATCGGGCTGGTGATCGTCGCATATTCGAGGTTGCGGTTCACTTTGACCATTGCCGCTTGGTTTTGTTCGTAGGCGGCTTTTGCTTTCTCATAGTTGTATGTGGACGTTTCATAGTCCGAGTCGCTGATCAGCTTTTTTTCGAAGAGGATCTTGTTGCGGGCGTAATTCTTCTGTTGGTACTCGAATTCGCTCTTGCTGCTTGCCAACTGTGCCTCGGCGGATGCGAGTTCGGCTTTCAGGTTGACCTTGTCCATTTCGGCGATCAACTGCCCTGCTTTGACCACGTCGTTATAGTCTGCATACAACTTGTCGATGATACCGGACACCTGCGTGCCGACTTCGACTTCCGTTACCGGCTCGACTGTTCCGGTTGCCGTTACCGTGTTCGAAATGGAACTGCGGCCCACTTTGGCGGTTTCGAGCCGGATACCGCCTTTCGACGTTTTGCCTGTGAAGAACCAGATGCCTCCGGCCACGACCAATACGCCTACTATACCGATAATTAGTTTCTTCTTGTTCATATCTTTATCTGTTTTTATTTCTTTCTGGATGTCGATCCCTTTTGCAAGGGAGGTGTGCCAAAAGTGCCTTGTTCCTGCGTCAAGCGCGGAGATAAGGAGATTTTGACACATCCTCCGAAACAAAAAGAGAGTGAATATATTCATTAGCGGTTCACCCCTAATGTCATGTCTCAGAATAAATTGATTTCTTCTCCTTGGTAGAAGCGCAACAAGCCTGCGTTCAGTATGGCCGTGTATTTGGCCTGGAGCGTTTCCTGTTGTGCGCTTAACAGGTTATTTTTTTCAGTGAGCAATTCTACTGTATTTTTCATGCCGACGTTGAATTGTTCGCTGACGAGAGAGTAGCTGGTTTCCGTGCTCTTCAACTTCTGTGAAGCTGCCACGTATTGCTGTTGTGCGCTGTTGGCGGCTAGCCAGAGGTTTTCGATGGTCTTGTAGAGTGTCTTCTTGTTGTCCAGCAGGTCCAGCTGGCTAGTCTGCTTTTGCAGCTTGGCCTTGTTGATGGAACTTTTCGTCTGCCGCTTGTCGAAGATGGGGATGCTGAGGGTCAGTCCCAGCGAGTTGTTCCAGTTCTGCTTGACCTGTTCGCTGAAGCTGAAGTCGCTGCCGTTGGCATTCGTGCTTCCGATGCCTGCACTGAGGCTTAAGGTCGGGAGATATCCTGCACGTGCCATCTTGATGCTCAGGTCCGAGCTCTCCACGTTCAGCTTTCCTGCTTCTATTTCGGGACGGAGGCTGAGGGCGGTGTTGTAGACATCGTCTTTTTCGGGAAGCGGGATCAGGACGTTGCTGTCGCTCAGTTGCGGCAGGTAGAGGTCCATTTCGATGTCCCCGTCCAGTTCGAGAAGCTGTTTCAATTGCAACTTATAATCCTGCAGGGTAGCCTGGGATGTCACCAACTGGTAGTTGTCGCTGCTTACCTGCGCTTCCAGTTGGGCGAGGTCGCTTGAGGCGATACTGCCGACGTTGAACAATTCCTGTCCCCGTTCAAACTCTTTCCGGCTTACTTCAAGTGTCGATTCGTTTACTTTGACGGCTTCGGCCGAGTAGAGAATCTGTACATACAGTTGGGTGATACTTTCCTCGATCGAGTTTTCGCTTTCGTCCACATTCAGTTCGGCGATGCGGTTGTTCAGCTTCTGTTGCTTGACGGTGTTCACCCGTTTGCTGCCGTTATACACAGTCCAGTTGGCGTCGATGCCGTAGCTACCGTTGTACGAGGTTTTGCTTTCGCTTGTCGTGATGTTATCGCCGCTGATGATGGTGCCTCTTGCACTGTTCGGGCGGTTGACGACGCGCTGGCTGATGTTCCCGCTCAAGGAAGGCAGGAAATCCGCCTTGGCTGTCTTTACGTCTTCTTGGGCACTCTCGGCGCTGATGCGATTCCGCTGGATGGTGATGTTATGCTCCAGTGCATAATCGATGCAATCGCGAAGCGTCCATTGTTTGGGTGTGTCTTCCTCCGCATTCATCCCGGTGGGCAGGAGAAGCAGGCAGGAGAGGAGTAGGGAAGAAATCTGTTTCATGATGCTTTCGTTTTGTAACCTGACAATCTTTTTACCTTTTTTCGAAAGCAAAACTACAACAGGATGAAAGCCTACACAATCAGATTAGAAAAAGAGGAGCGTTTCCTCGACAAAGAAGGACTTTCTATCGATGAAAGCCTGACTTGAAATAAGGGTGTTTTTTGAGAGAAAGCCCTGAATATTGATTGTGGAAGTCCAGGTTTTTTACTCTGAAGGTCCTGACTTCTTGTTACGAAAGTCTTGACTTTTGCGGTAAAATTTACCAATAGAGAACCATCCCGGCGATTCCTGCCAGGATAATCATCAGGATCGGGTTGATCTTGAACTTCCAGGTGAGGATGAACGCAGCCCCGAAGATCAGGAAACTTTTATAGTCGATGAAGTTCTCGCTATTCATCAATAGCAAAGCCGCTGCCGCAATCAGGCCGACCGTAGCCGGACGAAGGCCGTAGAACGCGGCTGCTACATATTTGTTGTTCCTGAATTTTGCAAAGGCGTATGAGATGGCCAGCACTAGCAGGAAAGAGGGCAGGCAGACGGCAAATGTCGTCAGGCAGGAGCCAAATACGGCCATCGCGGGCGAATAGCCGGCATTGTGGATGGCTGTATATCCGATATAGGTGGCGCTGTTGATCCCGATCGGCCCGGGGGTCATCTGCGAGATGGCGACGATATCCGTAAATTCCTGTGACGAAATCCATCCGTAGCGGTCCACCACGTCTGCCTGTATCAGGGAGAGCATCGCATAGCCGCCACCGAAACCGAATATCCCGATTTTCAGATATACATAGAATAATTGCAACCAGATCATATCAGTCTTTCTTTATTTTCAGTCCGTAAACAAGTCCTCCTATGATAGCCGCCAGAATAATCCACACAGGAGACAACCCTCCTTGCCAGATCAGCAGTGCGGTAGCGATAGGGATAATCAACTCTTTGTAACTCATCTTGATCGAACGTGCTGTTGTCAGACAAGGTACGGCAATCAGGGCGACGACCGCCGGACGCAATCCTTTGAACGCCTTCTCTACCCATATGTTGTCCTGCACGTGTGTAAAGAACAGTGCGATAGCCAGAATGATGAAGAAGGAGGGAAGGATGCTTCCCAAAGCGCAAACAATACCACCTGGCACTTTTTTCAGTTTATATCCTACAAAAATAGAGATGTTCACGGCGAAAATGCCGGGCAAGGACTGGGCTACGGAGAAGAGGTCGATGAAATCTTCCTTCGAAAGCCATCCTTTATCTACCACTTCCCGCTGTATCAGGGGCAGCATCGCATATCCTCCCCCGATAGTGAAAGTCCCTATTTTGACGAATGTCAGAAAAAGTGTCCAGTACATAATCCTTTAGAATAAATCTGAATGTGTTCCGGTTGAGGTTAATATCAAAATGAGTTCATCATCGTTTTGCTCCCATATTAATAACCAATCGCCTTTAATATGGCATTCCCAATAGTTAGCATAATTACCACTTAGTTTGTGGGCACGATATTGTTTTGGTAATGTCCCGTTCAATTTGAGTTGCTCTATTACAGTATAGAGGAGGCTAAGTTTTAGTCCCCTCTTCTTACATATTTCCAAGTCCTTTTCAAATCGTTTAGTGATTAGGATCGTGTATGAACTCATAATCCCATCATTTGTTTTAATTCATCCGTAGAAACTTCGCGAACACGCCCGGCTTTGATATCGGCAATGCCTTCATCAAGACTTTTCTGAGTTTTTGTGTGTTTGGTTGTCAGAGTCCATCCGAATTTCTTCGCTATTGTCTTAATGAAAGACAATTCCGAATCCGGCAAAGTAAGTTCTATCGTTTTCATCGTTGTGTCCATCTTTTGTGTTCCTTTCTTTTCGTTGATGAATACAAATATAGGAAGTATTATCGATAATAGGTTTACCGTCCCAATTCTTTTTTGTACCGCTGTTCGTCGTTGATGAGGCGCAAGGCTTCCTGGAAGCTTTCGTTGTCGTCGTTGATGACCTGGAAGTATTCGGCCATATCATACAGGTCGCGTGCGATAAGCGCCTTGATCTGGAGCATGATGAGCGGCTTGGAACGGTTGTATTGCTCTTCGTTGAATTCGATCTTGTCGTCTTTAGCCAGTGTGACCAGTTCTTGCATTATGTCGTCTGTCACGTTGAAGTTCTGTTTGTATTGGGCGAACTTCGGATATTTCTTGTTCAGTTCGGCACGATGGCGGTCCAGATAATTCATGGCGATGCGGTTCACCAGGCCGGCAGCCACGACGCTGCGGTGATAATCCGTGTAGCGTGATGTGTCGACCGGGATAAAGACATCCGGCATGATACCGCCGCCGCCATAGACGATGCGTTTCGTCTCCAGCGTATTGTACTTCATCGAATCGGGGAAATGGATGCTGTCCGCACTCATCAGTTCGCCCCGGTTGTAGCGGTCGATCAAGTCATGGTTGTATTGCTCCTGGTTGCCGTTGACATACGGTTTCTGGATAGAACGGCCTGTAGGCGTATAATAGCGGGCAACCGTCAGGCGGATCATTGAGCCGTCAGGCATCGGGATCGGTTTCTGTACCAGCCCTTTTCCGAACGTACGGCGGCCTACGACCACGCCACGGTCCCAATCCTGCACCGCACCGGAAAGGATTTCACTGGCGGATGCGGATGTTTCGTCTACCAGCACAACCAAACGTCCTTCTTCAAACCCTCCGCGGGCCGAAGACTTGGCTTCCTCGCGCGGTTGTTTGTTTCCTTCGGTATAAACGATCAGCTTGTCCTTGCCTAAGAACTCGTCGGCCAGGTCGATCGCGATATTCAGATATCCCCCGCCGTTCCCCTGCAAGTCGAGGATCAGGTTCTTCATTCCCTGTTTCTTCAGTTTCTCCAGTGCTTCCCGGAATTCGTCGGCCGACGAAGCGGCAAAGCGGTTCAGCTTGATGTATCCGGTAGTCTTATCCGCCATGTAAGCGGCATCCAAGCTGTATACCGGAATCTTTCCACGTGTGATCTTGAACTCGATCAGGTCGGGCACTCCGCCGCGCAGGACCTTTACCCGCACTTCCGTATTCTTCGGACCGCGCAGGCGTTTCATCACATCCGTATTCTTCATCTTGACGCCGGCAATCAGCGTGTCGTCCACCATGATGATGCGGTCGCCAGCCATCAGGCCGACCTTTTCCGAAGGCCCGCCGGGAATTACCTGAATCACGTATAAAGTATCCGTCAGCATATTGAACTGGATACCGATCCCGTCGAAGTTACCTTGCAACGGTTCCGTCATCTCTTTCGTCTCTTCCGGGTCCGTATAGGTAGAGTGAGGGTCCAGCTTTTCCAGCATGCCGACGATGGCGTCCTCCACCAACTTCGTTTCGCTTGTAGAGTCTACATATAGGTTGGAGATGGCATACAGGGCCAACTGGAGCTTGCGGGCATCTATGTTGTTACCGCGCTGTGCCGACATCGAGGCGGCAAACACACTCAATATAAGGAGTGGAAGTAAAATTCGTTTCATTGTTTTATTTTTTAATAAAGGTTTGTCCCTTTCGGCACAAACTGGGAAATATCTTTGCCGTAACGCAGCAACTCCCGCACGATGCTGGAGCTGATATGCGTATGTTCCGGTTCCGTAAAAAGAATAAATGTTTCGATCCCGCTCAACTTGCGGTTCACATCGGCTATGCTCTTTTCATATTCGAAATCGTTCACCGTACGAATACCGCGCAGGATAAACCCGGCATTCATCTGTTGGGCGAAATCGACCGTCAGGGAGTCGTACGACATGACCCGTACGCGCGGTTCGTCCTTGTAGAGCTCTTGGATCGCCTCCAGCCGTTTCTCCAGTGAGAAATAGGTTCGCTTCGTGTCGTTGATACCGATCGAAATGATGATCTCGTCCACCAGTTCGAGTCCTCGGCTTACCAGCGATTCGTGCCCGATCGTGAAAGGATCGAACGTTCCGGGGAAAAGAGCGATCCTTTTTAATTGACAATTGGCAATTGACAATTGATAATTATCGGTCGATTCCTGTCCCCCCCCTGTTTTTATCGTATTATCCATATTCTCAATTTATTGTCAATTATCAATTGATAACGTCTTCTTCTACAACTAAGTTATCTATGATAAAGTTCTGTCGTTCCATCGTATTCTTGCCCATATAGAACTCCAGCATATCTTTCACAAGGTCCTCTTTCTTCATGGTTACCGGGTCCAGGCGGATATCCTTTCCGATAAAATGCTTGAACTCATCCGGTGAGATCTCTCCCAAACCTTTGAACCGGGTGATCTCGGCGTTTTTTCCGGCGGCAGCGATTGCGTTCACACGCTCTTCTTCGCTGTAGCAATACCAGGTCTTCTGCTTGTTGCGTACACGGAACAGTGGTGTTTGCAGGATATAGACATGGTTCCGCTTGATCAGATCCGGGAAAAACTGGAGGAAGAAGGTGATCAGCAGTAGGCGGATATGCATACCGTCCACATCGGCATCGGTCGCAATGATCACCTTATTGTAACGTAAGCCTTCCAATCCATCCTCTATGTTCAATGCAGCCTGTAGCAAATTGAATTCTTCGTTTTCGTATACGATCTTCTTCGTCAGTCCGAAACTGTTTAACGGTTTGCCGCGAAGGCTGAATACCGCTTGCAGGTTCGGATCGCGGCTTTTCGTAATAGAACCGCTTGCCGAGTCTCCCTCGGTAATGAAGATGCAGCTGTCTTCCAGATTGTCGCCTTTCGTGTCGTTTAGGTGGATACGGCAGTCGCGCAGTTTCTTGTTGTGCAGGTTGGCCTTCTTTGCCCGTTCGCGGGCCAGCTTGGTCACACCGGCGATCGCCTTGCGTTCTTTTTCCGATTCCTGGATCTTACGCAGCAGGGCGTCCGATGTCTCTGCGTTCTTGTGCAGGTAGTTGTCCAATTCCTTCTTGATGAAGTCCCCGACAAACTTGCCGACCGAAGGTCCGTCCGGTCCCATGTCTTTCGAGCCTAACTTGGTCTTTGTCTGGCTTTCGAACACCGGTTCTTCCACCTTGATGCTGATGGCTGCTACTACGCCGGCGCGAATGTCCGAGTATTCGAAGTTCTTGTTGTAATATTCCTTTATGACACGTCCCAACGCTTCGCGGAAGGCGGAAAGGTGCGTACCTCCCTGTGTTGTATGTTGCCCGTTGACGAACGAGTAATATTCTTCTCCGTACTGGTTACTGTGGGTAATGACCACTTCTATGTCTTCTCCCTTCAGGTGGACGATCGGATATAAAGGCTCTGTCGTCATGTTCTCGTTCAGCAGGTCCACAAGGCCGTTGCGTGAATGGAACTTCTTGCCGTTGAAGACAATCGTCAGTCCGGAGTTGAGGAACACGTAATTCTTCAGCAGACTCTCGATATATTCGTCTTTATACTGGTAATCCTTGAATATCTCTTTGTCCGGGATGAAATAGGTGAGCGTCCCGTTTGCCTCCTCCGTCGGGCAGATCGGGGTTTCCTCCGTGATGACTGCCTTGTTGTATTCTACCCGCTTGCATTCGCCGTCCCGGTAACTGGTGATCAGGAAATAGCTGCTCAACGCATTTACGGCTTTGATTCCGACTCCGTTCAATCCGACCGACTTTTTGAAAGCCTTGCTATCGTACTTTGCTCCGGTATTCATCTTGCTGGAGACATCGACTACCTTGCCCAGCGGAACGCCGCGGCCATAGTCGCGTACGGAGACGGTGCCTTCTTCGACGGTCACTTCTATGGTTTTACCGTAACCCATCATATATTCGTCGATGGAGTTATCCAGCACCTCTTTCAGCAATACATAAATACCGTCATCGGCATAACTACCGTCTCCTAATTTCCCGATATACATACCGGGACGGCGACGGATATGTTCCATCCAGTCAAGCGTCTTGATATCGTCATCATTGTACGCTGTCGGCTGTTGCATTGTTGAATTTAGTTCGTCCATTTTGAAAATTGAAAGTTGAAAATTGAAAGTTGAAAATTGAAAGACTGGGAATAAAAGAATAAAGAATCACTTTCCCCTTTCAACTCTTCCCTTTCAACTGTTTAATGTATGCTCTTCTTGTTTTGTGATGCTCGCGTTTGAAGTAATCCCACTGTGCCTGTACGGCATTGTTTGTTTCCAGTTCCGGATTGCTTTCCGCATAAATAGCTCCGACACTCTTGTAAACAGGTATCAGGTCGTTGAACAGCAATGCGTTCACGCCTTTGCTTTGATATTCCGGCAAGACACCCGTCAGGTAGAGGTCGATCACTTTCGGCTTGCTCTTCAAAGCCTTCAGCAGATAAATCCAACCGAACGGGAAAAGATGCCCTTTCGCTTTCTGCATAGCCTTGGACAGGTTGGGAAGCGAGATTCCGAAACCGACCACTTCGTCGTCTTCCTCACGGACGATAAGCGTCACCAGGTCATAGCGAAGCATCGGAATGTACATATTGATGTAGTAGTCGATCTGCTTTTGAGTCAGACGTGCGAAGCCGTATAACGGCGCGTACGACTCGTTCAATGTCCGGAACACCTTCTGCGCGTACGGCATGATCGATTTCGCGTTCTTAAACTTCATAACCTTCAGTCCGTATTTCTTCTTTACGATCTCGCCGATACGCAGATGTTTTTCCGGTACACCGTCCGGTATATAGATCTTGAACTCATGCCAGTCCTGGTCTTTTGTATATCCCATACGTTCCATTTGTTTCGGATAGTAAGGATAATTATAGATGGTCGCCATCGTTCCGATCTGGTCGAACCCTTCGATCAGCATTCCTTCGTGGTCCATATCAGTAAAACCCATCGGCCCGTGCAGCGCGTCCATGCCTTGCTCTTTCGCCCATTTCTCTACGGCACCGAACAAAGCATCCACTACTTCAATATCGTCGATAAAGTCGACAAACCCGAAGCGTGCATGTTTCTGATTCCACGTCTCATTGCTCCGGCGGTTGATCATCCCTGCGATACGTCCCACAACCTTCCCGTCTTTGTATGCTAAAAAGTAGATGGCATCACACACTTCGAACGCCGGATTCTTCTTTTTATCCAACGTCACCATCTCTTCTTCGATCAGGCCGGGCACATGATACGGGTTGCCTTTATATAATTCGATATTGAACTTTACGAACTTTTTGAGTTCCTTCTTACTGGTAACTTCTTTAATTACTACGCTCATCGGTCATTTAGTTTGAACGGCAAATTTACACAATTAATTCATTTTTAGTGCCGGTTGGCAAGAAGAAAATGTTTTCTCTTCTTGAGCCCATAAAATCTTTGGCGTCTATTTTGCATCGGAATTGAAACGGATCGTAATGGTTTGTCGATGGAATGAAAGGGATTGTGCTTTTATCTCTGTATTGTCCTTTTGTACAAATAACTCGATTTTAAGGTGTGTAATGATTCCAATTTCTTATCTTTGTGGCGTTTTCGTTGTTCCTTGTGTGGGAGTGACGGACCTTTGTGTATCCGAAACTTTATTTGGAAACACTTAATCGTAACTTTTATTTGATTATAAAATCATGAAAATAGCTATCGTCGGGACAGGTTATGTGGGGCTTGTCACCGGTACATGTTTTGCAGAAATGGGAACCGAAGTTTTCTGCGTCGACGTAAATGCCGAAAAGATCACAAACCTGAAACAAGGTATCATCCCTATCTACGAACCCGGCCTTGAAGAGATGGTTCACCGCAACCAGCAAGCCGGCCGTCTCCATTTCACAACCGATTTGACAGAATGCCTGAATGAGGTCGAAGTCCTCTTCAGCGCTGTAGGTACTCCGCCCGACGAAGACGGTAGTGCCGACCTGAAGTATGTGCTCGAAGTAGCCCGTACCGTCGGTCGCAACATGACCAAACATCTCCTTGTCGTGACGAAGAGCACCGTTCCGGTAGGTACGGCCCGTAAGGTCCGTGAGACGATCCAGGAAGAATTGGATAAACGGGGCTTGCCGATTGAGTTCGATGTCGCTTCGAACCCCGAATTCTTGAAGGAGGGGGCGGCTATCAAGGACTTTATGAGTCCGGATCGTGTGGTGGTTGGTGTCGAATCCGAACGTGCAAAGGAGCTGATGACCCGTCTGTACCGTCCGTTCCTGTTGAACAACTTCCGTGTGATTTTCATGGATGTCCCATCCGCCGAGATGACGAAATATGCGGCCAATGCCATGCTGGCTACCCGTATCAGCTTTATGAACGATGTGGCGAACCTGTGTGAGATTGTCGGTGCTGATGTGAATATGGTGCGTAAGGGGATTGGCTCGGATGCCCGTATCGGCAACCGTTTCCTGTATGCCGGTATCGGCTATGGAGGTTCCTGTTTCCCAAAAGATATAAAAGCGTTGATCAAAACAGCCAAGTCGAACGGTTACCGGATGCGTATCCTAGAAGCGGTCGAGGCGGTCAACGAAGAGCAGAAATCCATCTTGTTCCGCAAGTTGGACGATTATTTCAAAGGCGATCTGAAAGGCAAACGGATCGCTATGTGGGGCCTGGCCTTCAAGCCGGAAACCGATGATATGCGCGAAGCCCCTTCTCTGGTCTTGATTGATAAATTATTGGCTTCCGGTTGCGAAGTGTATGTCTACGATCCAGTCTCGATGGAAGAAACCCGCCGCCGTTTGGGAGACGCCCTCCACTATGCCAAAGACATCTATGACGCAGTAGTGGATGCCGACGCCCTCCTGCTCGTCACGGAATGGAAAGAATTCAGGATGCCTTCCTGGTCGGCCGTCAAAAAACTGATGGCAACTCCGCTGATCTTGGATGGCCGGAATATTTACGATGTGAAGGAGTTGGAGGAGAATGGCTTTGTTTATCATTGCATAGGGAGATAGATAAGATTATCCAATCTTTTTGGAATCAAATCAATAATAAACAGAAAGTAAGCGACAACCCGCTTTTTCATCGTCAGGTTTATATCTTTTCTATTGAAGAAAAAGACGTCGTAGCTATTGAAAGGAGCATCAGTGATCTGTGTAATGCGATTGTGTTTAAAATGTTTGTATTATTTGGGAGTGTCTTATCACCCCAAAGAACATCAAACAGTATATGAGTGACTTGGTTGAATATGGTCTGTTAATCCCTTTAATCCCGGATAATCCGAGCCATTCGAACCAAAAGTTTGTATCAGTCGGATAATATTTATTCTGTCCTGACTTCGTTTAATGTGAAGAGTGGATTGAGATTGGAGAAAGGAAAATCAGAGGAATGTAAGGAATCCAGTCTATGAAACAATATATAAGTTCTTTGTATAGAAAAATAGTTCCAGAGAAAACACGAAAGGTTATTTACAAAGCCTTTTTAGGTAATTTGTTGATGTTTATCCGTGACTTTTCTGGAACAATGAAGTGGTATCGGTGTAAATTGTATTATTCCATCTTCTCTCCTAAAGATGAAATAGAACAAGCTTATAAAGCTTGGGGAATTGCTGGCAATTCCCCATATCCGTATGTTTGGAAAAAAGAGTACGATGAGCAGCATTATGAAGTGAATGTTGATAACACGAATGGTTTGCCGTATGTATACCATAATGGAAAGAAGCTTTATTTCAAACGAGATATGTTAGCATCTGCTGAAGCAGTGTATCGAGGACTTTTGATTGAACAGGATAAACGTTCGGCACATCGATATGTTGATTCTTATGAAGAATTGAAAGGGAAAACATTATTGGATATTGGTGCGGCGGAGGCTATATTCACACTTGATACGATTGAATATATAGATCATGCCTATCTTTTTGAATGTGACGAAAGTTGGATTGAGGCATTAGAAGCTACGTTTGTTCCCTATAAAGAAAAAATAACAATTGTCCGCAAGTATGTGAGTGATGTTGATGATGAGGATAATATCACGTTGGATACATTCTTTCGAGATGAAGGAAAATTTATTGATAATTTATTCTTGAAAATGGATATAGAAGGATATGAGAGGAAAGCATTGGAAGGTGCTGTTCATATCTTGGAGCATGGACGACAAGTCGGTGGATCAGTTTGTATTTATCATTTGCATGATGATAAAAAGGTTATAGAATCAGAATTGAAAAAATTTAATTTAAAGACAAGTATACAGCCGGGTTATTTGTATTTTGAGAAAGAGATGCGTTCGGCTATTATACGATTTTCGCGGTAATGGCTGAACAGACATTAAAGGAAAAGACGGCTAAGGGACTCTTTTGGGGGGGATTGAGCAATGGGGTACAACAACTTCTGAATGCTTTGTTTGGCCTTGTATTGGCACGTGTTTTGGATGCTTCCGACTATGGCATGGTCGGGATGCTTGCTATCTTTAGTGCCATTGCCTCGACGATTCAGGAAAGCGGGTTTACTGCGGCTCTGACCAACCAGAAGGAAATCAAACATGAAGATTATAATGCTGTATTTTGGTTCAGCTCGTTGACGGGAGTCTTATTTTATTTGATTCTTTTCTTTTGTGCACCGTTGATCGCAGAGTTCTATGATAAACCGGAATTGATCGGTCTTTCCCGAATTGTCTTTTTAGGTTTTTTATTTGGAGGATTTGGAATCGCTTCAAATGCTTATTTGTTTAAGACCTTGATGGTCAAAGAACGGGCAAAAATTGATATAGTTTCGTTGATTTGTTCAGGATTTATAGGGGTTACTTTGGCATTAAACGGTTTTGCTTATTATGGTTTGGCTGTTCAGACGATAACATATATAGGGATTGGTTCATTATTGAAGTTTATTTATGCACCATGGAAACCTACATTTCAAATTGATTTACACCCGCTTAAGTTAATGTTTGGCTTTAGTTCGAAATTGATATTGACGAATATTTTTACACAGATAAGCAATAATATATTTTCTGTAGTATTGGGAAAATTCTATAATCCGCAGCAGTTGGGGTTTTATTCGCAAGGTCAGAAATGGATGGGGATGGGACATCAACTAATAGGAGGCATGATTAATGGTGTTGCCCAACCTGTGTTGGTCCAAGTAATGGATGATAAAGAAAGGCAGGTTCTTGTCTTTCGAAAGATGGTTCGCTTTGGTGCGTTTGTTTCTTTCCCTGCTATGTTGGGGTTAGCATTTGTTGCAAAGGAATTTGTGTTGATTCTATTGGGTGAAAAATGGTTAGACAGTGTTCCTTTTCTTCAATTGTTTTGTCTTTGGGGAGCAATGGGGTATTTATCTCAGTTGTATGTGAATTTATTAATGGCTCATTCTCGCTCTGAAGTTTATTTATTGGGAATGATTCTTATTGGACTACTTCAAATATTAGTTGTGTGGATATTATATCCTTTTGGTGTATTTAATATGGTGATAGGATATATTTGTGTTTATTTTGTTAGTATTATTTTTTGGCATTATTCAGTGAAGGAAGAGTTGCCGATAAAATTAATATCTATATGTAAAGATATTGTTCCGTATTTGGTTATTAGTATATTTGTATTTTTTGTGGTTGATTGTGTTTTAAGAAATATTTCTGATGTATATATGCTATTGATTTTAAAAATACTGTTTTCTTCAGCTTTGTATATTTTAATTCTACTACTTTTGAAGTCTACCATATTAAAGGAAGCTATTTCTTATTTAAAAAGATGATGGAATGGATGTTTCTGTAATTATAGTAAATTATAATACGTGTAATCTTGTTAAAAAATGTGTTGCTTCTATATTTGAAAAAACTAAAAATGTTAGTTTTGAAGTAATAGTTGTTGATAATAATTCAAAGGATGGAAGTGTTGAAGCAATTATAGATGAGTTTCCACGAGTACGTGTTTTTCCTTTAAAGGAAAACATTGGCTTTGGTAAAGCCAATAATATTGGGGTAAAGCATGCGAAAGGGAGGTTTGTCTTTTTTCTGAATTCAGATACTTTTTTATTAAATGACGCGATTTCAATATTAGTGAATTATTTAGATACGCATGAGTCTGTTGTTTTATGCGGGGGACAGTTATTTGATAGGGAAAGAAAGCCTACGGGTTCGTATATAGAGTATCCTGATTTAAGATTTTTCTTGTCTTTGGTGTTGAGAGGTTCTGTTTTTTATAAAGATTTACCCATTTTTCCAGAAGGAGAAATTCCTTATTATATATCTGGTGCTGATATGATGATGCGTAAGTCTTTTATTGAAAAGTATGGTGCTTTTGATCCTGACTTTTTCATGTATTATGAAGATACGGAACTTTCTTATCGTGTACAGTCTTTAGGTTTTGGAGTTCATTTTGTTCCTCGTGCTCATATAGTACATTTACATGATATGTCTCCGAAAGAAAGAGGACCTATAATCTCAACTTTGGATTTATATGTAATACAGAGTCGTTATTTGTATTTAAAGAAAGTTATGGGGGATGTGGTAATGAAGTCGCTTTTGTTATTGCATAAGATAAAAGCTTTTATTGCTATTGGCTATTTTGTAATAAGACGGAATAATGAAAAAATTGAGAACTGGAAGAAAATAAAAAAATTATTATTCTCAATTTCAGGATAAGTTTCTTGTTTTATATTCAATAAAAAATGTACTTTTATGAATGTATTATTATTATATACGATCGAAATTTTCCCTTATGAACAAAGTTGGTACTCGTTTTATAGTCAGGTTTTTAATTTCCTAAAAAAAAGAAGAAACTTAAATATAAATTTGCAGGTTGCTTATTTGTATCCTGCATCGGAGGAAGAGAAAAGAATTTTTGAAGCGGACACAATAGAGTATAAGTCTATTAAACTTCCAGATGATGAACAATTTAATACGAGTAAAAATAGAAAAGTGCTTTTGGAATATATTAAAGATAATTCTATTAATTGTATTTTTAATTTAATGCATCCAAATATTGATCTTATTCGTTTTTTGAAATTTATACGTATTAATAGCGGGTGTAAAATTTTAAATATTATTCATAATCGACCAGATTTAGTTGTATTTAATAAAAAACAGTGTCTTTCAAATTCTAATATATGTGACCTAAAAACAGTAAAGGAAAAAATTCAAAAAATAACATATTCTTTATATATTAAACTGTTGGATTTTTACATAAAAAGAATCAATAAAATATCTTATGAACTTCATGATGGAGTCGTATTGCTGTCTGATTCTTATGTTAATATATATAAGAAAATGATAGATAAGAATGCTCAGAATATTTATGCGATACCTAATCCTATTCCTAATATATCTTCTAAAGTATCTATAGAGTGTAAAAAAAATAGAATAATATTTGTAGGGCATTTGACTAAGGTCAAGGCCGTTGATCGTCTATTGTCTATTTGGTATAAAATTCAAGTGAAAAATAAGGAATGGTCATTGCTGATAATTGGTGATGGGCCTGAGAGAGCTTATTTAGAGTCGATAGCTAAAAATAATAACTTAGAGAGAGTTCAATTTATGGGACGCGTAAAATCGATAGATTATATTGATTCTGCAAAAATATTATGCTTAGTTTCTAATTTTGAAGGTTTACCTACTGTCTTTTTAGAGGCAATGCGTTTAGGAGTAGTTCCAGTTGGTTATGATACTTTTCCTGCTATATATGATATAATTGATAATAAAAAGAGTGGATTTATTATTCCTTTTGAGGATGAGGATTATTATGTAAAAACTCTTTTTAGTATAATAAATGATGATTTATTTCGTCAAAATTTGGCTCGAAGCGCAAAACTGAAGTCTGAAAAATTCTCTGTTGAAAATATTGCAAAGAAGTGGATTGATATTTTTGTATCATTAGATTTGTTGTCAAAAAGTAATAATTAAATAATGGAAAGATATAATAATGCTCGTGTTATAGCATTTTATTTGCCTCAGTATCATCCTATTCCTGAAAATGATGAATGGTGGGGAAAAGGTTTCACGGATTGGACAAATGTAGGAAATGCGAAACCTTTATTTAAAGGTCATTATCAGCCGAAAGTGCCTGCAGATCTTGGATATTATGATTTGCGTTTGCCAGAATCGAGAATTGCTCAGGCTAAACTTGCGAGAGAATATGGAATAGAAGGTTTTTGCTATTGGCATTATTGGTTTGGGAATGGTCGGCAATTATTAGAAAGACCTTTTAATGAAGTATTAAAATCTGGGGAACCTGATTTCCCCTTTTGTTTAGGGTGGGCAAATCATTCTTGGCATAAAAAAACATTTAATAAAAGTGGAAAAGATAAATTATTGATAAAACAGGTTTATACAGGAAATGATGATTATATTAAACATTTTGAATCAGTTTTGCCTGCATTTAAGGATCATCGTTACATTTTAGTAGATGGGAAACCTTTATTTTTAATTTATGATCCTTTTGATTTACCTGATATCTCAAAATTTATTTTATTGTGGAATAACTTGGCAAAAGATAATGATTTAGAAGGTATTTACTTTGTCGCTCTAACAGATAATGTATCAAATATTCCTATATTGCGAGAATTCGGATTTGATGCTATAAATATACTTCGTTTATTTCATTTTGTAAAAAATGATTTTTCATTAATTGATCGGATTAATATGAAAATAAAACGTAAAGTATTTCATATTGGTAGGATTATCGATTATTCTTTAGCTTCAAAATCATTTTCAGGAGTAGAAGATTCTTTAGATTATTGTTACCCTACAATTATCCCAAATTGGGATCATTCCCCTCGTTCAGGGAGAAATGGGCATATTTTAGTAAATTCAAATCCCAAAATTTTTTCTTCTCATGTTCGAACTGTGTTTAATACAATTAAAAAAAAGGATAAAGAACATCGCATAGTCTTTTTAAAATCATGGAATGAGTGGGGAGAGGGTAATTATGTTGAGCCAGACTTGAAATATGGTAGAGGCTTTTTAGAAGTGTTGAAACAAGAAATAGATTCATTAGAATAGTAGGTGATGTGCGGATTTGCTGCAATTTTAAGTTCTTCGGGGGAATCAAGATATGAAGAGATTTGTAAAATGTCTTCTTCTATATCTCATCGTGGTCCTGATGATGAAGGATATTGTTTAATTAATGATATTAATAATATATATCCTGTTGGAGGGAAAGATACACATTGGGATAGTGAATTCTTATCTGTTCCATATTATCCTATTTCTGAATATCAATTATTGACAAAGAGTTCTTATAAAATAATTTTAGGGCATCGTCGGTTATCTATTTTGGACTTATCACCATTAGGACATATGCCTATGTCTTATGGAAATAATCGTTACTGGATTACTTATAATGGAGAAATTTATAATTATTTAGAAATAAAATTAGAGTTAGAAGCTTTAGGACATACATTTGTATCAAATACAGACACAGAAGTTATATTAGCATCATATGTTCAGTGGGGAATAGACTGTCTAGATCATTTTAATGGAATGTGGTCATTTATTATATATGATGTTGAAAGTGAGGACGTATTTATATCGCGTGATCGTTTTGGGATCAAGCCTTTTTATTATTGGCATTCTCCAAATGGTAATTGGTATTTTGGTAGTGAAATAAAAGAATTTGTATCACTTGATTCTTGGACTGCAAAACTTAATCCTCAAAGGGCTTGGGATTATTTAGCTTATTCTTTAACCGATCACACAGAAGAAACAATGTATCAAGGGGTATTTCAATTGCAATGTGGACATTATGCCTTATTTAACATAAATCGTATTCCTGTAGATGCCCAAGGTAGACTAAAAACAATGAAATGGTATAATTTGCCATTTGTCCCGTTTGAAGGAACTTATGAAGAAGCGGTAGATATTTTTAAAGATCTTTTTCTTGACTCTATTAAATTACACTTAAGATCAGATGTTGAAGTTGGTTCTGCTTTATCTGGTGGGGTAGATTCATCTTCTATTGTATGTGTGATCGATCAATTATTAAAAAGGTCAGGAGGAAAGCAAAAAACATTTTCTTCTTGTTCTTTGGATAATAGGTATGATGAGAGTAGCTGGATGAAAGAGGTCATAGATTGTACATCGGTAGAACCACATTATGTTTATCCCCAATTAGCTGATTTTTATAAACAGACAGAAGATATTATATGGCATCAAGAGGAACCATATCAATCACAGAGTGCTTTTTTAGGTTATAATGTATTTAAATGTGCTAAAGAAAGCGGTGTTTCTGTTTTATTGAATGGTCAAGGCGCTGATGAATATTTAGGTGGATATGGACAATTTACGGGACCGCGCTATGCTTCTTTAATAAAGAATTTTCATTTTTATACTTTGTGGAGTGATTATTGTTCTTTGAAGAAGAATGAGACAATAGATCGTAGGAGGATTATCCGTCAAACGGTTGTAAATATGTTGCCTGAATCTTATACAGCATATCTTGAAAAGAAAATATGGAAAAGTAGGACTACGAATCTTTTTGATTTGGAAAAATTAGGAGCTTCTCATATTCATCATAAAGAAATTATTCCAGTAGGTAATAGAAGCATACAGAATATTATTACTCATGCTTTGTTTAAGTTTACTTTACCTCGTTTACTCCGTTGGGAAGATCGTAATTCAATGGCTTTTTCTGTAGAAGCACGTGTTCCCTTTTTAGATTATCGACTGATTGAATTTATTTATAGTCTGCCATCTTCTTTTTTGGATAAGAATGGAGTGACAAAAAGAATATTGAGGGATTCTATGTCTGGAATTATTCCTGATAAAATTAGAGATCGAAAGGATAAAAAAGGTTTTATTACCCCAGAAGAACGTTGGATAAAAGAAGATGCAACATCTTTTTTTAGAAAAAAAGTAGAAGAAGCGGTAGATGGAACGATGGGAATTATTAAACCCGGAGTGTTATCTTATTTTGATTCGGTTGTATCTGGTAAAGTCCCGTTTGATTATACTTATTGGAGAATTATTTTATTCTCTGAATGGATGAAAAAATTTAATATAGCAAAGTAATGGAAAATATTAAAGCAGTTTTTATGGGTCTTGGCTATATAGGCCTCCCCACTGCAACTGTTGCTGCTGGAAAAGGGTTACAGGTTGTTGGTGTTGATATAAATGAAAAAGTTATAGAAACAATCAATCGAGGTCAGATTCATATAGTAGAACCTGGACTTCAACAGTTAGTCCAGAGTGTCGTAGAAGCAGGAAACTTGCGTGCTTCACTTCTTCCTGAAGAAGCCGATGTTTTCCTGATTGTTGTTCCGACCCCTTTTAAGGGAGGAAACCATGAGCCGGATATTACTTATGTAACTGCAGCAACCCAAGCTGTTATTCCTTATTTAAAAGAAGGAGATCTATATATTATCGAATCGACCTCCCCTGTAGGAACAACAGAAAAAATGATGCAGCTAATTTATGCGGAACGACCGGAATTGAAAAATAAGATTTATATTGCTTATTGTCCGGAGCGTGTATTGCCGGGTAATGTATTGTACGAATTAGAGCATAATGATCGTGTAATCGGGGGGATCAATGAAGAGTCGACAGAAAAAGCTGTCCAATTCTATTCACGATTCGTCAAAGGGAATTTGCATAAAACGAATTCAAGGACGGCTGAGATGTGTAAATTGACAGAGAACTCCTCACGTGATGTCCAGATCGCTTTTGCAAATGAACTATCCTTGATTTGTGATAAGGCTGGTATCAATGTTTGGGAATTAATCGAGTTGGCAAATAAGCATCCGCGAGTTAATATCCTACAGCCTGGTTGTGGTGTCGGGGGGCATTGCATTGCTGTTGACCCTTATTTTATAACAGCTGATTTTCCAGTGGAGTCGCAATTGATTGCCAAATCAAGAGAGATCAACAATTATAAATCATTTTGGTGTGCGGAGAAAATCAAAAATGCAATTCTTGAGTTTGAATTGAAGAACAAACGTAAACCTATTGTTGCAATAATGGGATTGGCATTTAAACCTAATATAGATGATTTACGGGAGAGTCCTGCTAAATACATAGCTCAGAAAGTTATGCAGGCTGAATTGGATGGTTTATTGATTGTTGAACCTAATATATCTGAGCATCCGGTTTTCAAATTGACTAATTATAAGGAGGCTTATGAGAAAGCTGATATTGTAACTTTTTTGGTTGCTCATAATGAGTTTAAAACTTTACCTTGGGCAGATAATAAGGTGATCCTTGATTTTTGCGGAATATTTAAGAAGTAAGAGAATGAAAAAAATAATGCTTGTTTTTGGAACTCGTCCAGAGGCCATAAAGATGGCTCCTTTGATAAAAGAGTTACAAAAATATCCAGATAAATTTGAAACAATAGTTTGTGTTACAGGGCAGCATCGCCAAATGCTTGATCAGGTATTGCAATTGTTTGGAATTGTACCTGATTATGATTTGGATATCATGAAACCCGGGCAAGACTTATATGATATAACATCTCGTATTTTGATAGGGATGCGGGATGTGTTTAAGCTGATTGTTCCAGATGTCTTATTGGTACATGGTGACACAACCACATCCATGTCTGCTGCATTAGCGGCTTTTTATAAACAAATTCCAGTGGGGCATGTAGAGGCTGGATTGAGAACGCATAATATATATAGTCCTTGGCCGGAGGAGATAAACCGTCAGATAACGAGCCGTATTGCAGCTTATAATTTTGCACCGACGAAATTGAGCTATGATAATTTAAAGGAAGAGGAGGTTCGAGAAGAGACGATTACTATAACAGGTAATACGGTAATTGATGCGTTGTATTATGTGATAAACAAGTTAGAGCAAGACATTAGCCTTTCCGATAAGATTAAATCTGAATTGCAAATGCTTGGACTTCCTGAAGAGCTTTTAAATAGTTGGGGGATTTCTCGTCGTTTGGTTTTAGTTACTGGGCATCGTCGGGAGAATTTTGGAGATGGTTTTTTGCATATTTGCCAAGCGATAAAAATATTAGCAGAAAGGTATCCTGAAACGGATTTTGTTTATCCAGTCCATTTGAATCCTAATGTTCAAAAGCCGGTAAATGAATTGTTGAGCCATATCCCTAATGTGTATTTGATCAAACCATTGGAATATTTACCTTTTGTTTATTTGATGAAATGCTCCTATTTTATTTTAACAGATTCGGGAGGAGTGCAAGAGGAAGCACCTGGCCTTGGCAAGCCTGTACTTGTGATGCGGGATACGACAGAACGTCCGGAGGCAGTAGAAGCTGGTACAGTAAAACTTGTGGGAACGGATGTTGATGAAATAGTACAATCTTCTATTTCTCTATTCGAGAATGAATTGTCATATAAAAAAATGTCAGAAGCCAATAATCCGTATGGCGATGGATTAAGTAGTGGTCGGATTGTTGCTGTATTAGAGAAGTTGTTATGAAGGTTGTATTTACAATGGGGGGAATAACACATTATTTATCTCCTTTGTTAGATAATGTAGTTAGAAAAGGGGTTGATGTGGTTATGGTAATCCCTTCTGTGAAAGATAACCAGACAATTGGGAAAGGGGTAAAACTTGTAAATAATGAAGCTTTATATCAAGTCAGGTATAGCGAGATCAAGCAAGGATGGTATGGCAAAACAATTCTGACAGATCTAAAAACGATTCTGAATGAAGAGAAACCTGATATTGTAGTATTGGGGTGGCCTTATTTCCTGCAATATTTTTTTGACCGACAATTACGGTTATTGATAAAAGAGAATAACATCAAGTTAATTATCCGTGAAATACCTTTCCAAGTTCCTCCTTTTGGGCAATTGAGTTATTTCAAGGAGAATCCTGTGTATGACGAAAACATGATTTTGCAAAGCAGGGGGATGTCTTTTTTCATCCGGGCTTTGTGTACAATGTATATTCGTAAATTTGTGTATAAGCACGCTGATGCAACAATAAACTATGCTTCATGCGCATACGATATTTTGCCTTCATATGGAGTGAATAAGGATAAAATATTTGTTACGTATAATACACCTAATACGGAATCATTGATACGATTGAGAGAGAAAGTTTTATCCGCACCACCTCTTCTTGAAAAGAAACAGCGAATCTTGCATATTGGACGTTTGGTGAAATGGAAACGTGTGGATTTGCTGATTGATGCTTATGCTAAAATTTGTCCAAACTACCCTGATTCGGAATTGACCATTATTGGTAATGGGCCGGAGATGGAAAATTTACAATATCGGGCAGAAAATTTAGGATTGACAGGTAGGGTTGTTTTTGTAGGAGCCATTTATGATCCGTTTACTTTGGGACAATATATGCATGAATCTTCTATTTATGTCTTGGCGGGTATGGGAGGGTTATCAATTAATGAGGCTATGTGCTATTCTTTGCCTGTGATTTGTTCTGTTTGTGATGGAACGGAAAAAGATTTAATTCAAGATGGAGTGAATGGGTATTATTTTGAAAGTGGAAATGCGGATAGTTTAGCAAAGAGTATAGAACATTTATTGCGTAATCCTCAAATGATGAAAGCATTTGGAGATGTGTCATTAAAAAAAATCCAAGAAGAGATCAATCTTGATACAGTCAGCTCAAGATTTGTTGAGGCTTTCAAAAAAACATTATTTTCTTAAAAAATAAGATGGATATTAGTTTATTACTTTCAAAAGTTTATAGTGCTGTTTTAAAAAGGACTTATAAAAAACAAAAGACATATCAGAATTGGTTAAATAAGGGGTATATAAATACACCATTGGTCTCATTTATAATACAATCTCACAATAAAAGTATACAAGTCTTACATATCGTTGCTAAACTACGTACTGTCCCAAATGCAGAAATTATTGTTATAGATGATGGATCAAAGCTAATTCATTTACGACGTTTATCTCATTCTTTGAATAGAGGAAATGAATTTATACTTCGTTCGAATGACCTGTATGAAAATGTGATGTATAATAAAGCTTTGAAGTTTGCAAATGGAAAATATTGTGTATTGATGCAGGATGATGATGACTTCGATACATTAAGATGGGTTGATGATGCAATCAATCTGTTTCAAAAGTTTCCGAACATGGTAATTTTAGGTGGATGCGGTGGATACACAATTGATTTTGACGATAAAGAAAGAATAGCAAATGTTCATCTGGATGAACAATGTACAAATTTTAAATTTGTACATTGTGTAGATCGTGCTCCTATGTGGATAAACAAAAATTTGTTTATGGAGAAATTGCATCACATAGATTATTCTTTTGCTCCGTTTATGGGGGATGATCAAGAATTGTGTTTACGATCATGGTTGAATGGATTGTTGGTGGGATGGTATAACTGCCCTTTTAAATCGTTAAGTGCAGGAGGTATGAGAATCTGGAATGGTTCTTTTGCGAATGAACAGTCTTTGAAAAATGCAAAAAAAATATATCAAATGTATGCTTTGAAAAAAAATCAAATTTACGATTTGGTTAGTGATGCGAATAAATGAATTTATGGAAATAGGACTGAAAGTATAAGATTTAATTTGCTTAGATCCTCATGTCTGTTAGTTAATCGGATTATTCATTTGTTTTTGATGGAGTGATAGATAAAAAAATAGCTAAATACAAGGGGTTATAGAAAGAGTGGGGGCACACAAGAAGGATATTGGAATGTAGAGTTTGAGAAATGAAAATCGTCATCATAAACACATCCGAACGTACCGGAGGCGCAGCCGTGGCTGCCGGGCGTTTAGGTAAGGCATTAGAACAAGCCGGGATACAGGTTGACAAACTTGTCAGGAAAGATACTTGGTTGAACCGTTTCCGATTTTATTGGGAGCGGTTGATTATTTTTTTATGCAATCATTTAAACCGTAAGAATTTGTTTGCGGTTTCCATCGCCAATACCGGAATGGATTTGTCTGGGCATCCTTCGGTAAAAGAAGCCGATATTATCCATCTTCATTGGATTAATCAGGGTTTTCTTTCTGTATCCAACTTGGGAAAACTGATAAATTCTGGTAAACCAATCGTTTGGACACTTCATGACCTTTGGCCTGCAACAGCTATATGTCATTATCCTGATAAGTGTAAAAAATATCAATCAAAATGTAGTCAGTGTCCATTACAAGTTACCAATTCTCTTTTTGATTTAGCAAACTGGACATATAATAGGAAAAAGCAGATAGGGCTGAACAAGATTCATTTTATCGGTTGTAGCAAATGGATTACGGAGATGGCTAAAAAAAGTTCATTATTGGAGGGGGCTTCGTTTACATCGATACCCAATCCGATAGATACTTATGTGTTTAAACCGTTAGTAAAGAAGGATTCGAGAAAACGATTTCAGTTGCCTAAGGACAAGTTTTTATTATTATTTGCAGCAGCCAAGTTGTCGGACAGAAGGAAAGGTGCTGCTTATCTAATAGAGGCCTGTTCTATTTTAAAACAATATTATACGGATAAAATAGAAATCGTTTTAATGGGGAACGGCTCAGAAGAATTGTGTCAGGCGTTACCTTTTAAGGTCAATTCTTTGGGATATATTTCAGATACATCGACAATGGTTGCAGCTTATTCTTGTGCAGACTTATTTGTTATCCCTTCATTGGAAGACAACCTCCCCAACACAATCATGGAGTCGATGGCGTGTGGAACTCCTTGTGTCGGGTTTGAAATTGGTGGTATTCCGGAGATGATCGACCATCGTGTGAATGGGTATGTCGCCAACTATAAGGATGCCGGTGACCTTGCTAATGGTATCCAATGGGTTTTGGAGCATGAAGATCGGCTGGCTCTTTCGGATGCCTGTGTGAAGAAAGTACAGGAGAATTATACGGAGGAAGTGGTTGCAAAGCAATATACGGCACTATACGAAAAGCTGCTGAAAGGGGAATAAGGTTGTATAAGGTAGGCATGATGTGATCACTATTTTTGATTTTTAAACAGGATGGATAAGATGTTTTCTGTCTGGAGAAAGCATTTTTGATAATGATTCTTTACTTGAATTTATAAAAAGTAATTAGCATGAAGAATTTCAAGAATAAGACAGCTTGTATCCGTTCGGATATGAACAGGATAAAGGATGTGAGTACCGTTGCTAACGGTATCCATAACACATAAGAAATCAACGAAAACAATCAAGAGCCGTGGCCTTTAGGACATGGCTCTTGATCATTTTACCTCACCCCATCAGCCACCTGCAGACGCATCCCACTCCCCCGCAGGCGATCAGTGTGTAGCCTGAGATTCCCAGCCAGTCGGCTGAGGGTGGCTGGTGGTCGGGGGAAGAGGGGGAGGGGTGTCGGGATTCTTGGGAATGTGGGGAGGGGGTTGGTTGTTCTTCAGGAGGGAGAGAATCCCGCCGATGCAGGCCAGGGTCACTTCCGTTTCCCCCTTCCAGAGGGAGAGGAGGGACAGGAGGACGAGGCTGGGGAGGAGGACAAGGACGGTCGCTGGGAGACGGTTTACGCTTGAGGGGAAAGATGACTTGGGCGAGCGTGAGGAAGAAGCTGAGTACTGTTTCAAGGACTTTCATAAATTAGAAGGATTTTTCAATTTTTAATTCTCAATCTTTAATTTTCTCGATCTGTCGGCAGAGCTTTATCAGCAAGATGCGGTAGGCTTCGCGGTTGTCGCCGTTGACTTCGCTGATGTAACGGCTGTATGAGATGGAACGGGCGAAAGCCTGCGGGTTGTTGCTGACGTCGGCCGCCGGGGTGTAGGCATGGCGGATCAGGCGGGCGTAGTCCATGAAGGAATCCTGCGGAGTGTCGTAGACACGGAAACGGAGGGAGTGGACGCCCAATTCGATACCTTCGCCTTTCCACCAGACGTTTTTCTTGCCGTAGGCGGTGATACCGAAAAAGTTATGGTGCTCGCGTGCGAGGTCGCTCTGTCCCCAACCCGATTCGATGACCGCCTGTGCCAGGATCACTATCGGATTGATCCGGAAACTTTCTCCCGCCTTGCGGGCAAGAGGGAGATATGACGATATAAAATCAACCTGTTCTGCTTTCATTTTCTTGTTGTTTTTGGACACTGTTTTGATTTTTTACAAACAGCCCCTTTTAATTTATTCTTGTTGTTTTCGTCTGATGATTTGAGCGTCTTTTCGGTCATATCCGCCCCCTCTTGTCTTCGTCAGATAGTTCGCTTATCCTCCTCGCCAGAGTGACGGATCTGCCTCAAAAAGACTTCTCAAATCATCAGGCGGAAAAATCAAAACAGTTTCTTAGTCTGTTTGAATTTAGCTTCCGGCCTACAGTTCACCCGGTTTCTCCTCCCCGCCTCCGGAAGACGGTTTGTCACCGGCCGGGACCAGGTCGAGATGTTCGAATGTGACATTCTTTTTCACCTGCGTCAGCATGGTCCCCGGCGAGAAGACGATACGCGCCTTGTTGAAGAAAGACGTGTTGAAGTCTGCTTCGTTCTCCACCCCTTTGCTGCCTGCGACCATCCGGAAGTTACCCAGGCGGCCCAGCTGGATCACATCCCCTTCTTCCAACCGTTCCTCCATGACGGACAGGATGCCGTCGATGACCAGTTTCACATCCCCCACGAAGGCGGAGCTGCGCACTGCCACCATGTTGCAGAACTTTTCGAATTTCAACTTTTTCAAGGAACGGACCTGTGCATAGTACAGCTTCGAGCCCTCGGCTGCGTCTTTGCGCATATCCGGTCTTCTTACCAAGCGATAGTTTAATGACATAAGCGTGATTAGTTTTTAAATGAATACTTTTACGGAATCTGTTTTTTCATTATCGATAACAAGACAAAGGTAAGATGCTGGTATAGGCAGAAATACAGATGGGGGAATATCGGCGAAGATCGATGCGGAAACAGGTAGAAAGAAGTAGGATATAAATGTGATTATCTATTGAATATTGATTTTTATTCCGTATCTTTATAGGACAATGAAACGATGGGAATTATGATCGTAAACGAATTCGAAATCAGAAGTTACGGGTGGCAGGAATTGGCGGTCCTTTACGGGCCGGATTTGATGCCGGAATCGGCCGGGAAACGGTTGTCCAAATGGGTGGGGGCAGACCCGGTGTTAGAGACGGAGCTGCAGGGCTACGGTTGGCGGAAAGGGAAGAAGACGTTGACACCCCGACAGGTGAAGACAATCGTGCAGTTTTTGGGTGAGCCTTGAAACAAGGGACTTCGGTGTACGAAACAAGGGACTTTGACGTGTAAGACCAGGGAACTTGGGAGACAAAAGACCGGACTTCCGGATGCGGAAGAGGGTACTTTTTCCCATCGATAGGGAGAGGATAAAGGCCGGCCGGCATTGCAGGCAATAAATAGATAAGCATATGAGCAAGTTAAAAAAAAGCGGAAAGGTGACTATTGCCGCTCGTACAAGAAAATCAGAAAAGAGGTACGGGACGCGTCCGATCCGTTGTACGAAATGATCGTTTATGCACTCTTCCTTACGGAGGAGGCCAAGGGGAAGCAGGAGAGGATGTGCGCCGTGGCGCAGAATTTCTTCCAGGAATTCGGGGATGACCTGCATCGTCTGATTTTCGGGATAGAAGAGAAAGCGTATAAGGACCGCATCCCGGTGTCGAAGCCGGAATTTCTGATCGGGATTTTTAAGACGCTGTGGTTGATGGAGGTATTCGGGGACGTACGGCCCCGGTATCTGATCGGTTTTATGTCGGAGACGTTCGATCTGGGTCTGGCGGAGTCTTCCATACGGACCATCTGGTATGACAAATGTGGGATGTATGACCAATTGAGGCCTGTTTTGCAGGATTTTTTTCGGAATTTGTATAGGAAATAACGTGTAAACCCGCTTGCAATGCGCCGCGCCGGCTTTTTTATCCGGCATTTTTGGGTATTACAAAATGCCCCTTTCCTGTCGTACCTTTGCCCATGCCGATTGAAAAGGGCGCAAATTAATGAGCTTATATATATATATTAATATATTTATTCTAAGATGTAGGATTGAACCGAAACTGACGGAAACCCTCTACAAGTAGCTGAAAATAAATTGTTTATATTGTGCTATTGACTGCACCGTTTTTATTTGGGGTAAAAATGTTTAATTTTAAATCCGTTCATTATGAAAAAGGATATGACGTTTTCGGCCGATTTTGCAAGATGCGGCTATACGAAAGTTTCCCGGCAGGCCATGCAGATTGCTTTTACGCCGGGAGACAAGTGTGAAAAAGAGGCAAAGGTGCTCCTGTGCATATTGGGTTTTGCCTATTTCAAAAAAGGAGAAGTCTCCTTTCATTTCAAAGACTATGCTTGTGAACGAGGCGAGTGGATCACCTCTTATTCGGAACTGGCACGGCGTACGGGGTTGATACGCAGGACGGCAGTCACGGCTGTCGGACATCTTGTCGAGGCAGGATGGCTGACGGTCACGGCGGTGGGCAGGATGACGAAGTTCACCTTGACCTTCTATGACGCGCCTCCCCAGCCCGACGGCCACGGCTCTCCGCAGGGGGGCGGCGACGACGGTTTGTCGCTTGCGGCAGCCCTCTACATGTACCAGAACGGGACGGTCTATAACACCGGGGAGACTGTCTGATGGGGTTGAATGCCGTACAATCGTATCCGGCGGAGCGGGTCTTGGTGGCAGCTCTGCTGGGACGTCCCGCCTCTTTCCACGAATTGGGCGGACGGGTGACGGAAGAGATGTTTACCGAACCGGGGCTGCGCCTGGTGTTCCGTGCCTTTGCCGAGCTGGCCTCGCGCGGCGAACGGATCGACATGGCGACGGTCGAAGCAGAGATGTTCCGGCTCGATCACCGGCTTTATGGCGAGCTGAACGGAGTCTCTTTCCTAAGCGCCATGTTGCAGGCGGTGCGCAACGACAGCCACATCCACGAATATGTGCGTCTGGTACAGCGCGAATGGATGTTGCGCGGCTGTGTGGCGAGCCTGAACAAACGCGGTCTGGAGGCGCAGCAGCCGGATGTCGACGTGATGAAGCTCCTCGCCGGTGTCACGGACGACATGGACGGCTTGCGTGAACATGCCTCCGGAGGCGTGGATGTCCGGATGGCGGCCGAGGTGGCACGCGAAGTCCTGGCGCGTTCGTTCCGTAACCAGGAGGCACGCGAAAAAGGGGAACATATACAGGTGCGTACCGGGTTCGACGAACTGGACGACTTGACGGGCGGCCTTTACCGGGGCGAACTGGCGGTGCTCTCCGGGCGGCCTTCGATGGGAAAGACGGCGGTGGCTTTGCACATGGCGCTTCAGGCGGCGCGTGCGGGGCGGAATACGCTTTATTTCAGCATCGAGATGAGCGAGGAGGAGGTGACGGAACGTATCCTTTCGATGCTGAGCGGCGTGGAGGCCGGCAAGATCCGTTTCAAGGGGACGAACCGCGAGGAGCGTGCGTTGTTGGAGAAAGCGGCGGCTGAGCTGGTGGGGTTGCCGTTGAGGATCGTCTATTGCGGTTCGCTCGCCATCGACGAGATCCGTGCCGTGCTGATGACGCGCAAGGCTCGCCGGGAGCTGGACATCTTCTTCATCGACTATCTGAACCTGATTCATATCCCTTACACACGGGGCAGCCGCAACGAGACGACCGATCTGGCCCTGGGCGATGTGGTGCGGAAGGTGAAGCTGATGGCGGTCGAGCTGGATGTGCCTGCCGTTCTGTTGGCGCAGATGAACCGCGACAGCGACCGGCGCCTGGCTCCTTATCTGCCGATCTTGAGCGACCTGCGTAACTCCGGCGCGATCGAGCAGGTGGCGGATCAGGTGATCTTCGTCTACCGGGCCGAGAAATACGGCATCTTGTACGACAAGGATACGAAAGAGGACCTGCGGGGCGTGGGCTATCTTCTGGTCGCCAAGAACCGTAACGGGGCGACCGGACGGGCGCGTTTCCGCTACAACGTTTCGATGACACGGTTCCTGTCTTATGAAAACCGGTTGTTATGAGAGGCGATTCGTTGAAAGAGAGAATCCTTCGGGTGGCCACGATCGAGGAAGTGGTGGCTGCCTATGTGCCGTTGCAGCGCAGCGGTGCGGGATATGTCGGCTTGTGTCCTTTCCATGCAGACAAACATCCTTCGTTGCACGTCCATCCGGGAAAACAGTTTTTCAAATGTTTCGCTTGCGGCGAAGGCGGAGACTTGTTCGCTTTCGTGCAGAAGATCGAGGGATGTTCGTTTACGGAAGCGATGGGAAAACTGGCGAAACGGTATTCGATTGACAGTAGGGAGTGGACAGTAGACAATTATGTAGGGAAGAAGAAAAAGACGGACGGAAAGAGGACAGCCGGTTCCTCGGACAAAACGGCAAATGAAAACAGTGACGACCAATTGTCTGTTGTCAATTCTCAATTGTCCATTCGGACGATTGGCGCCGCCAATCGTCTGTTCGCCTCCCTGTTGCAGCCTTACGTGCCGGAAGACGAGGCTTTGAGGGAGACGTACCGCCTTTTCGGGGTGGGGATCGCTCCTCCGGAAGTGCCGGCGGATTACCGGAAGATGCGGTCGCGGCTGATCTTCCCGATCCGGGACGAGAAGGGCGGGCTGGTGGCGTTTGCGGCCCGCAGGTGGACGGATGGGGAGGAGGGAGCCAAGTATGTCAACTCGCCGGCCAGTCCGGTCTATAGCAAGAGCCGGGTGCTTTATGCGCTGGACTTGGCGGGGGAGGCGATACGGGAGAGGCGGTTCGTCTTCGTCACCGAAGGCTACAAGGACGCCCTGGCGATGCATGCCGCCGGATTTACGAATACGGTGGCGCTCTGCGGGGTGGCTTTCACTGCCGGGCATCTCCGGTTGCTGGCGGGATATACGCAGCGGATCGTCCTGCTGCTGGATGCCGACGGGGCGGGAGAGGCGTCGATGGAAAAGATCGTGGCGATGCTCTCGTGCGGGACAGGCCCGGAAGGGGAGCGGTTGGAGCCGGCCTGTTTGTTCGAAGTAAGCCGGATGCAGCTTCCTTACGGAGAGGACCCGGACAGCCTGCTGCATGGATCGGGCTTCGTCTCTTTCCGCCGTCAGATCACCGCTTCCCTCCATCTGGCCTTGCTGGAAACCTACGAACACCACCTGCTTCGGCAGATTGCAAAGACCGTGAGCGATTTATCTCTCTGTCTTTCATGTGAAGACCGAATATCTTTGTTATCTTTGCTCGCAAAACAGAAATCCCGCCTCTCACGTGTGACGATGCGGCTGGGGAGGAATGTGGTGGTGTAAACAACCGGTCACCGATGAATTTGCCGGAGTCATTCGCGGGAGACGGATTGTTAAGTTAAATGGAACATAGTCATAATTATATGCAGTTACAACCTACATTTTCAATCATAACGATTACCTATAATGCCGTGCGCCTGGTGGAGCAGACGTTGTTGAACGTGTTGAGCCAGTCCTATCCGAACATCGAATATATCGTGATAGACGGCGGTTCGACAGACGGAACGGTGGATATCATCAGACGGTATGAATCGGGGCTGGCCTATTGGGTGAGCGAGCCGGACAAGGGGATATACGATGCCATGAACAAGGGGCTTCAAAAGGCGACGGGAGATTATGTCTGGTTCATCAACGCCGGCGATACTCTCTGTTCGTCCGATACGGTCCAGTCGGTCGTTTCCAGGTTGCAGAAGAGGAAGGCTTTGCCGGATATCATCTATGGGGAAACGAATATCGTGGACGAGGAAAGGCGGTCGCTGGGACTGCGCCGCCTTAGGGCGCCGCGGAAGCTCTCGTGGAAGAGTTTCCGGATGGGGATGTTGGTTTGCCACCAGTCGTTCATACCAAAACGTGCGATTGCCCCGTCATATGATTTGCAATATCGCTATTCGGCCGATTTCGACTGGTGTATCCGTTGCATGAAGCAGGCCCGTTCATTCTGTAACACGCACCTTACCCTGTCCGACTTCCTGGACGGCGGGACGAGCACGACGCAAAGAAAAGCATCCTTGCGGGAGAGATATGCGATTATGTGCAAATATTATGGTACTTTTGTTACGGTTTTGCTCCACGGCTGGTTCGCCATCCGTTTTTATACGGCGAAGTGCCTGAAGGGGCGGGTGTAAAGAATATGAATTTTAATGAGACATATATGAAGGATTTGCTGAAGCAATGGGGGAAACATGTTGTTGCCCTGATTTTGTTTTTGGGACTGGTGATGACCTATTTTTCACCGGCGGTGTTTGATGGGAAAGTAATCATGCAGGGCGATAATATCAAGGCGACCGGAATGGGATCAAGCCAGATGGATCAATACGCCGAGACGGCACAGCCGGGTGAGTTCAGTGTCTGGTCGGATGCGATGTTCGGAGGGATGCCGTATGTGACAGGATATGGGCAGGCCGCACCGAGTATGCCTTCTTATTCGATTGTGGATGGTTGGTTGAAAAAGGTGGGATATGGTGATGCTGCGATGGTTTTTACCGGGTTAGTGTGTTTCTACCTGCTGATGTGCATCATGGGAGTAAACTGGTGGCTTGCGATTGCCGGGGCATTCGCTTTTGCATTCGCATCCTATAATATCATTATTATCGAGGCGGGGCATATCGTGAAAGCCTATGTGATCGGTTATATGCCGGTGACGTTGGCCGGTATGGCATTGCTTTTCAGGCGCTCCTATCTGTGGGGAGCCGTCTTGTTCCTGCTGGGGGTAGCCTTATCCTTGGCGAACGGGCATATCCAGATCACCTATTATCTGGTCCTGCTTTGTCTGCTGATCTATGTAGGATATGCGGTCAGAAAGATCAAGGAGAAAGCCTATGGCGAATGGTTGAAGACCTCCCTGATTATGGCCGCTTGCGTCGTATTGGCCGTATTGCCTAACGCGCAGGGGATGTATTCCAATTGGGATCTGGGACAGCACTCCATCCGTGGCGCTTCGGAGCTGACGCCGAAACCGGATGCTTCGGGAAAAGTGGAGAAGGCTTCCACCGGTTTGGATAAGGATTATGCTTTTCAATGGAGTTACGGCTGGAAAGAGTTGATGACCGTTCTTGTGCCGAATGTATATGGCGGTGGTTCGGGAGGAACGTTGGACAGCTCTTCCGAGTTATACAAGGAGTTGAAGAAAAACGGGGCCCAGGTGGGGAAAGAAGTACAGACCTATACCTATTGGGGAGATAAGATATTCACTTCCGGGCCGGTCTATTTCGGGGCGTTGGTCTGCTTCCTGTTCGTCTTGGGGATGTTCGTGATCCGGAACCCGATGAAATGGTGGCTGCTGGCTGGATCGGTGTTCCTGACATTCCTTGCGTTGGGACGTAATTTCGATTCTTTCAACGACCTGATGTTCCATTATCTGCCTTTGTACAATAAGTTCCGTACAGTCGAGATGGCGTTGGTGATACCGGGATTGGTATTTCCGATCGTCGCTATTTGGGGGTTGCGGGAAATCTTGACCGAAAAAGTGGAGGAGGCTCGTTTGAAAAAAGGATTCCTTTGGGCTTTGGGGCTGACTGGAGGACTTTGTGTGATCCTTTGGCTGATGCCTTCCTTGTTGTTGGATTTCCGGTCTGCATACGATGCGCAGTTCCAGAGCCAGGTTCCGGAGTGGTATTACACGGCCTTGTTGATGGACCGTGCTTCGCTGGCTTCGGCCGATGCGTTGCGTTCTTTGGTCTTCATCCTGTTGGGAGCCGGGTTGCTTGTCTGGTTCTGGAAGGCGAAGAACAAGAAGACTACGGCGACTTTCGTAAGTGCAGGGGTGGCAGTCCTTATTTTGATTGATCTTTGGACGGTGGATCGTCGTTATCTGAATGACAGTAATTTCGTCAGGCAGCAGCCGGCGGAGATGTATAAGGAAACGGTTGCCGACAAGGCGATTCTGCAGGATACGGGTTCGATTTTCCGTGTGTTGAACATCAATAACCCGTGGCAGGAAACGAATACTTCCTATTTCCATCATTCTATCGGAGGGTATCATGCCGTCAAGCTACGCCGTTACCAGGAGCTGATCGACCATCGGCTGGACGGTGAGTTGCGTGGGATTATCAGTGCTTTGCAGAAGGCACAGACGGCTGAAGACGTGATGTCTGCGTTGGCTGCTTGTCCTTCCTTGAATATGTTGAATACCCGCTATGTCATCTATAACCCTGAACAGCAACCGTTGAAGAATCCGTATGCATTCGGGAATGCCTGGTTTGTGGACAAGCTGGATATGGTGGACAATGCGGATGCCGAGATAGAAGCCTTGAATACGATCGATCCGCTGAGAACCGCTGTGGTTGATAAGCGTTTCCAAGAAGATTTGGAAGGATTTGTGCCGCAGAAAGATTCAACCGCAACGATCGTGTTGGAAGAATACCGTCCGAACCGTCTGACCTATAAGAGTAAAGCGGATAAGGAACAATTGGCAGTCTTCTCCGAAGTATATTACCAGCCGGGTTGGAAGGCTACGGTCGATGGCAAGGAAGTGCCTCATTTCCGTGCGGACTGGATATTGCGTGGCATGCGTGTTCCGGCAGGCGAACATACGATCGTATTCGAGTTCCGTCCGTCCGGTTATGTGACGGCTGCATACGTTTCTTCCTACAGTTCGTTCCTGATCTTGTTATTGCTGATCGCTGCGATCGGTTGGTCGGGATGGAAATATTGGAAAAAGAGTAAAAATTGATATTGTTCAAAAGCATCACTTTTGACGACCGTCTTTATCCCGATGAAGTCAATGTTCGTATGGGATGAAGACGGTTGTCATGACAATGGCCTTGGGAGTCTTTTTATTTGTAGAACGTTTTCTGGAATGCTGAAAACTCCTCTTTCTTCAGAACCAATCTGTTCCAGGCAGCATCTAAAAATCCACAACCGTATCCTGACAGTTGGATAAAGGAGGCGATAATCGACAGGAAGCCGATTTTGATGCTTTTATTCTGAATCGAAGAATCCGCAAAGATAAGCAAACAGAAAAGTCCGAGCGGCAATAAACTCCAAGTGCAGAAGAGGCTTCCGACCAGGAAAAAGAGTACTCCTAATGTAAAGGCCGCCGGCAATAGATGTACCAGTTTAAGCGAGTCCGGATATTTCTTGTACAAATTGATACGGGCGATGCCGGAATTATAAACCTGGCGGAAGAACTTGTGCCAATCCGTACGTCTCTTGTGATATACCCAGGCCGAGGGAAACAGGCATACTTTGTTGCCGTTCTTGAATAGGCGGATACTGAAATCGATATCTTCCCCGAAGCGCATGGGGGAGAAGCCGCCTAACGCTTCGTAGGTGCTTTTCCGGATTCCCATGTTGAAGCTACGGGGGTAGAACTTATCCATCTTCTTTTTGCCGCCACGAATGCCGCCTGTCGTAAAGAAGGAGGTCATGGAGTAGTTGATGGCTTTCTGCACGTCCGTAAAGCTGTCAGAGGCCTTGTCCGGCCCTCCGAAAGCGTCCGCCCCGGTTTCCTTCAGTTCCTTGTTTACCGATTTGATGTAGTCGGGAGGCAGGATGCAATCTGAATCGAGAACGATCAGGTAATCGCCTTTGCTCTGCTTCGCCCCGTAGTTACGGGCATTGCCCGGACCGCCATTAGGAATATAGGAATAGGAAACATCCAACTTATCTTTGAAAGCTTCGACTACATGCTGGCAAGTCTCCTTCGAGCCGTCTTCGACGATGACGACTTCGAAGTTTGTTTCACTCTGCCGTGTAAGGCTGTCCAATAACTCCTCTACCTCGTTGGGACGGTTGTAGACAGGGATGATAAGGGATAAATGGGATGTTGCCATATTTATGAATTCTTTAAGATGTAATATCCGCAGGTTGTATAGAAGTTACGGATATACGGGATATTCAGGAATCTCCATAGTTTTCGAGGATGGAGATTGAATTTCGTTTCGTAATTAGGGTTGATGAAATAGAGGACTTCTTCGGCTATCCGGTATTTTTCTTTGTGCACGATCGAGAGAAAACGTTCCAATGAAATGCCGGTATCCTTGATTTCCAAAAGTCCTCCGGGATTGACATTCCCCCATTCCAGCACTTTTTTATATGCGGGGCGAGGCAATAGGTGGAACCAGGGCAAATGGCTTAGGAGCTTGTTGTTGCAAATCTGCTGGTGACCTCCGAACGGATTCTGCCAGGGAGGGAAAGCCACAAAAATAACGCCGTGGGGACTTAAGAACCTCTTTATAAAAGGCAAGAATAATTCTTGGTTGGGGATGTGTTCTATCACATCCCGGATGATGATAATGTCGAACTTGTTGTGCAGTTCGGTTACTTTGTAGATATCCTCGCAGATCAATGTCAAGTTTCTGTTGTTGGGATGTACGCTGTAGATTTCTTTTGCGATTGCAATCTGGCCTCCGTTGATGTCTATGCCGGTCACTTTGCAACCGAGATCCAGAAAGGGTTTTATGTTTCCCCCTTCTCCACAACCTATTTCAAGAATGTGGGAATCTGCCGTAATCGGTTTATGCTTTTCAATGAAAGGTATTACATATTTTTGTGTCGTAATACTTTGTTCGTTGAAATATAGTTGTCTGTCAGCGTGTCTTTTTTGCATATCTACAAAATAAAAATGAGGGTGTGCCGAAAGCCATCATACTTTTGGGCACACCCTCAGATATATTAATATCTGTAATGTTCGGCCTTATAAGGTCCTTCGACCGGTACGCCGATGTAATCGGCTTGCTTCTGAGTCAGTTTGGACAGTTTGACGCCGATGCGCTCCAGGTGGAGGCGGGCAACTTCTTCGTCCAGGCGTTTCGGCAGGCGGTAGACACCTACCTCGTAAGGCATTGTCCATAAATCCATCTGGGCCAAGACCTGGTTGGTGAAGGAGTTGCTCATTACGAAAGAGGGGTGGCCGGTCGCGCAACCCAAGTTCACCAAGCGGCCTTCTGCCAGCAGGAAGATAGAGTTGCCTGTCGGGAATGTGTACTTGTCAACCTGCGGTTTGATGTTGGTGTGCTGGATGTTCGGATAGTTCACCAGCTTGTCGACCTGGATTTCGTTGTCGAAATGGCCGATGTTGCAAACGATGGCCTGGTCTTTCATCTGGGCCATGTGTTCGATGGTGATGATGTCGCAGTTACCGGTGGTCGTGACAAAAACGTTGCCTTCCTTGACGGCTTCTTCCATCGTTGTCACTTCGAAGCCTTCCATGGCGGCTTGCAGGGCGCAGATCGGGTCGATCTCCGTGATCAGGACACGGGCTCCGTAAGAGCGCATGGAGTGGGCACAGCCTTTCCCTACGTCGCCATATCCGGCAACCACCACGACTTTACCGGCGATCATCACGTCGGTAGCGCGCTTGATGCCGTCGGCCAGTGATTCGCGGCAACCGTACAGGTTGTCGAATTTCGATTTCGTAACGGAGTCGTTGACGTTGATGGCCGGAACCAGCAGTTCGCCTTTTTCCATCATTTGGTACAGGCGGTGTACGCCGGTAGTCGTTTCTTCGGAGACACCTTTCATTTCGGCGATCGTGCGGTGCCAACGGGTATTGTCTTCAGCCAGGATACGGTTTAAGGTATCCAGTATGACCTGTTCTTCGTGATTGCCACCTTTGCGGTTGATCGTTTCGGCATCGTTCTCTGCACGGTAACCCATATGAACCAGCAGGGATGCGTCGCCACCATCATCCACAATCATGTGCGGACCTTTGCCGTCGGGGAAACGGAGCGCCATGTCGGTACACCACCAGTATTCTTCCAGTGTTTCACCCTTCCAGGCGAAAACGGGAACACCATCGGCAGCGATGGCTGCGGCAGCGTGGTCCTGTGTAGAGAAGATGTTGCAGCTTGCCCAGCGAACATCTGCTCCCAACGCAACTAATGTTTCGATTAACACTGCGGTCTGAATCGTCATGTGCAGTGAGCCGGTGATACGAGCTCCTTTCAGAGGTTTCTGATCGGCGTACTTCTTGCGAAGTGCCATAAGTCCCGGCATTTCGTGTTCGGCGATCTCGATTTCTTTACGACCGAATTCAGCCAAACTCATATCTGCCACTTTATAAGGCAGATTAGTTGGAAATAATTGTGACATAAATTGATACTAAAATGTTAATGTTGCAAAGGTACGAAAAAAAATCATACCGGAGTGATTCCTCGGTCGGCCAATAATTTCAAGCCCAAGTCTTTCAGTTTGAACTTCTGGATCTTTCCGCTACCGGTCATGGGGAAGGTGTCGACGAAGAATATATACTTCGGGATCTTATGCCGGGCGATCTTTCCGCGGCAGAAGTCCTTGACGATATCTTCCGTCATGGTGACGCCTTCGTGCAGGATGATAAAGGCTCCCACTTCCTCTCCGTATTTCTTGGATGGAACGGCAGCGACCTGTACATCTTTCACCCCTTCCAGGTGATAGAGGAATTCCTCCAGTTCACGAGGATAGATATTCTCTCCTCCCCGGATAATCATGTCCTTGATGCGTCCGGTGATGCGGTAGTTGCCATGTTCGTCTTTTACGCCCAGGTCGCCACTGTGCAGGAAGCCGTCTTTGTCGATGACCTCGGCCGTGGCTGCCGGGTTGTTGTAATAGCCTTTCATGGTGTTGTACCCCCGGTTGCACATTTCACCTTGTACGCCTACCGGACATTCTTCGCCCGTTTCCGGATCGATCACGCGGACTTCGGTAAATTCGTAGTCACGGCCCACCGTATTGTAGCGGACTTCCGCCGGATCGTCGATGCGCGAATGTGTCATACCGGGCGATGCTTCCGTCAACCCGTATACGCTGGTCACGCGCATGAACATTTTTTCTTCCACCTGCTTCATCAACTCCACAGGGCAAAGGGAGCCTGCCATGATGCCGGTGCGGAGGGAGGTCAGGTCGAACATGCTGAACATCGGATGGTTCAGTTCGGCTATGAACATGGTCGGCACGCCGTAAAGGGCCGTGCACCGTTCCTTGTGGATGGAGGCGAGTACGACCAGCGGATCGAATTTTTCGACCATGACTTGTGTGCATCCATGCGTCAAGACGTTCATGGAGGCGAGCACGACACCGAAGCAGTGGAACAGAGGCACGCAGCAGCATAGTTTGTCGTCTGCTGTGAATTTCATGTGTTCTCCTGTCAACAGCCCGTTGTTGGCAATGTTATAGTGCGTCAGCATGACCCCTTTGGGAAAGCCGGTCGTGCCGGATGTATATTGCATATTCACGACGTCGTGCGGGGTCACCAGCTTTTTGGCTTCCACCAGTGTCTCGTCACTGACGTTTTCGCCTAAAAGCAGCAGTTCGGGAGTGTTGTACATTCCTCTGTATTTCTCCTGCCCGATGTAAACTACATTCTTCAGAACCGGGAAACGTTTGCTTTTCAGGTAGCCACGTTGTGATTCCTTCAGTTCGGGCAACATGGTATATACCATGTCGACATAACTTCCGTCGAACACGCCGTCGGTAATGCATAATGTATGGATATCCGCGTTTTCGACCAGGAATTCCAGTTCGCTCTGCTTGTAGTTGGTATTGACGGTAACGGCCACTGCTCCGATCTTGGCGGCAGCATACAGGAATGTAAGCCAGTCGGGGACATTGGTCGCCCAGATGCCGACATGCGTGCCATGTTTGATCCCGATCGAAAGCATGCCTTTCGCCATCCGGTCTACACGTTCGTTGAATTCCTTCCAGGTGAAACGGAGGTCGCGGTCGGAATATACCAGATATTCCTTGTCGGGTGTCGTCTCGGCCCAATGTTCCATCCACTGGCCGAGCGTCCTGTCTTGTAATTGTATTTCCATAGAGACGGCAGATTAATAGGGGGTGTAGATGACTCCGAGGATTTTCGCCGTATTGTCGGCGGCGGCATGTACGTGGTGGGCGACGATGGAATCGTAGTAGATGCTGTCGCCTTCTTCCAGGATATAGGTATTCTTGCCATAGTTGATTTCGAGGACGCCTTCCAGTACATAGATGAATTCTTCCCCTTCGTGTGTGGAGAGTACGAAATCCACCCCGTCTTCACTCGGAGCGACATCGATCAGGAACGGTTCCATATGGCGTCCGGACTTGTCTTGTGATAGGGAATGGTATTCCATGTGCTTGCGTGCCTTGCTGTCGTTGTTGCTGAAACCGATGCTGTTCGTGTCATTGCTATCTTTCTTGCGGCAAATGACGGGGCCCAGTTCGGACTGATCGTCCAGGAATGTGCCCAGGCGTACGCCTAATACGCGGGCTATCTTGATTAGCGGGGCGAGAGACGGAAAGTCTATATTGCCCTCGATACGTTCTATTTGTTCGATGCTCAGACCTGAGCGTTCGGATACTTCCTGGGTGGAAAGTTGTTTGGATTCGCGGATGCTTTTGATTTTAGCTCCTATGATTTTGTTGTTTCCCATGAGCATTATATGTTTATTGTTTATTGAATCTTTTAATTTGTAACAGAACGGCGCAAAATTACATTAAATTTTTATTAAACAAATGCGTTTAGTGAAAGAAAAAAGGATGATCTCCGTAGAGACCATCCTTTTGAACTTCTTGCGAAGAAATTGTTTCTTACTTTCTGATACCAAGCTCTTTGATGATAGCACGATATCTTTCGATATCAACCTTGATCAGGTAATCCAGTAAACGACGACGTTTACCTACCAACATTTTCAGAGCTCTTTCAGAGCTATGGTCTTTGTGATTAGCCTTCAAGTGTTCAGTCAAATGTGCGATACGAACTGTGAACAGTGCGATCTGGCTTTCTGCAGAACCTGTGTTCGTTGCAGATTTACCATACTTTTCGAAAATCTCTTTTTTCTTTGCTGAATCTAAAAACATGATTCTTGTGTACTTTAATAAATTAATACTATGTTATCTAAGCGGGGACAAAGGTAGGGATTCATTTTTGATTGACAAATCTTTTTATGTATCTTTTTTTATTTTGAAGTGTCAATGTCATATACTTCTCGCAAATTTATTGTAATTTTGCGGCCAATAAATTAGTTTTCAATGCAAAAGATTAGAAACATCGCGATTATCGCGCACGTAGACCACGGTAAGACAACGCTCGTGGATAAGATGTTATTAGCCGGTAAGCTTTTCCGTGAAGGACAGGCAGAGCCGGATCAGTTCCTGGACAATAATGACCTGGAACGCGAACGAGGGATTACGATCCTTGCCAAAAATGTATCTATTAATTATAAAGGTTATAAAATCAACATTATCGATACTCCGGGACACGCCGACTTCGGAGGTGAAGTGGAACGCGTATTGAACATGGCTGACGGTTGCTTGTTGCTGGTCGATGCTTTTGAAGGACCGATGCCTCAGACTCGTTTCGTGCTTCAGAAGGCTATCCAGTTAGGCTTGAAACCGATTGTGGTCATTAATAAGGTAGACAAGCCGAACTGTCGTCCGGAAGAGGTGCAGGAAATGGTGTTCGACCTGATGTTCAGTCTTGATGCAACGGAGGAACAGCTCGACTTCCCGACGATCTACGGTTCTGCCAAGCAGGGTTGGATGTCGGAAGATTGGAAAGAGCCGAAGGAAGATATTACCGCTTTGCTGGACGCTATCATCCAGTATATTCCGGAACCCGAGGTATTGGAAGGCTCTTCCCAGATGTTGATTACTTCGTTGGACTATTCCAAGTATGTAGGCCGTATCGCTGTGGGGCGCGTGCATCGTGGCGAACTGCGCGAAGGGCAGGAGATCATGCTTTGCAAGCGTGATGGCTCGATGGTGAAATCGAAGATCAAGGAAATCGATGTGTTCGAAGGACTGGGGCGTACGAAAGTAGATGCTGTCCAGTCCGGCGATATCTGTGCGATTATCGGTGTGGAAGGTTTCGAAATCGGTGAGACGATTGCCGATGCCAATGATCCGGAACCGCTGCCGACGATCGCTATCGACGAACCGACGATGTCTATGTTGTTTACGATCAATAACTCTCCGTTCTTCGGGAAAGATGGCAAGTTTGTGACATCTCGCCATATCTATGAACGTTTGATGAAAGAGTTGGACAAGAATCTTGCCTTGCGAGTGGTTCCGACAGATTCTGCCGATTCTTGGTTGGTGTATGGACGCGGCGTTCTCCACTTGTCTGTCCTGATCGAAACCATGCGTCGTGAAGGTTACGAGTTGCAGGTTGGTCAGCCGCAGGTCATTATCAAGGAAATCGATGGCCAGAAGTGTGAACCGGTTGAACAGTTGACAGTCAATCTGCCGGAAGAATGTTCCAGCCGTATCATCGATATGGTAACCAAACGTAAGGGTGAAATGACGATGATGGAAAGCAAGAACGACCGTATGCATCTGGAATTCACGATTCCTTCTCGTGGTATTATCGGTTTGAATAATGCTGTTTTGACTGCATCAGCTGGTGAAGCGATCATGGCTCACCGTTTCCTCGAATACCAACCGTGGAAAGGTGAGATCGAACGCCGTACGAATGGTTCTATCATCGCGATGGAAACAGGTACTGCCTATGCTTATGCTTTGAATAACTTGCAATCCCGTGGACGTTTCTTTATTGCTCCAGGCGATGAGGTGTATGCCGGACAGGTTGTTGGCGAGCATACGAAAGACAATGACTTGGTGGTTAACGTGACGAAGTCGAAGAAGCTGACGAATATGCGTGCTTCCGGTTCGGATGATAAAGTGTCTTTGGCTCCTCCTACGGTGTTCAGCCTGGAAGATGCTTTGGAATATATCAAAGGCGATGAATATGTAGAAATCACCCCGAACAGCATGCGTATGCGTAAAATCATCCTTGACGAACTTGAACGTAAGCGCCAGGGAAGATAAAAGCTATCACAACATAATCGCGCCGATAATGCAAATCATACTTGGACTTGCGTTATCGGCTTTTTTTGTTTTAATTCCAAATACATGCACTACTAATCCTATTTATATCGGGAGGGCAGTTTGTAAATCGTATTCAAACGTGGTACGGTTGTTGATTGTCAAATTAATAATGAATAATATCAAAAAATAAGGGGAGGCATTTGCGTATACTGATTATTTTTGTCCTATTAAGTAAAAAACTTTAAAGGAAAATGAAGAAAAAAGTATATACAGCGTTCATATGCCTTTGTTGTGCTGTGGTGTCTCTCTTTGCTCAGGAGCGCGTAGTAGAATTAACGAATCCGAACGAAAGCTGTACGAGTATTGCTGCCGGCAAATTGGCGACGACTGATGGTTCGGTCATGACATCGCAGACGTGTGACGGGACTTCTCGTACTTGGATGGAGGTTGTGCCTGCCCAAAACTGGCCGGACACCGCAAAACTCGATCTTTATTGGGATCTCCGTCATACGGAAAGCAAAAACGACCGTTTGGGTGTGAAACTGAAAGGTTCTATCCCACAGGTTCCTTATACATTTGCTTATCTGAATACTGGTTATCCTTGTATGAACGAGAAACAGCTGGCGATGGGAGAAACGACTATCGTTGGACGTAAGGAACTGCGCAGTCCGAAAGGCTTGTTCCATATCGAAGATTTGCAGGGGATTGCTTTGCAACGTTGCAGTACGGCACGCGAGGCGGTTTTGCTGATGGGACGCTTGGCAGAACAATATGGTTATCGCGATGGCGGGGAATGTCTGACGGTTGCCGATAAGAGGGAACTTTGGTTTTTCGAGATTACGGGTGTGGGTCCGGAAGATATGGGGGCTTTATGGGTTGCCCGGCGCATACCGGACGACCATGTGACGGTTTCGGCCAATACACCTCGTATTTCCGATGTCGATTTCGGGGATAAGGATAATTATATGTATAGTGAAGGACTGAAGGAGAAAGCACGGAAGTTAGGGTATTGGGACGGGAAAGAACCTTTCAAGTTCTGGAAAGTAATCCATGAAACGGGGAAGAAGCCTTTTACCATCCGGGATTTTTTTGTTTTGAAAACGCTGGCTCCTTCTTTGAACCTGACGATGGACATGGAGGAGTTACCTTTGTCTGTCAAGCCCGAACAGAATGTTTCTTTGGCGGATATGAACCGTTTGCTGCGTGAAACATATGAGGGAACAGAATGGGATATGACAAAAGACATGATGGTTACGAAGAAAATCAAGGATAAAGATGGAACCGAGCGTGATACGATATATAAAAGCCCGTTGGCACAAAACTGGATGACGAATGATATGTTTGAATTCCTGAATGCACAGCGAGGTGAAAAGAAGATAGAGAAACAGCGGACGATATCGGTTGTCTGGTGTGCTTATTCGTTTGTGATCCAGTGTCGAGATTGGTTACCGGACGAGGTTGGAGGCGTTTGTTGGTGGTCGGAAGATAATCCGGGTGAAAGTCCCCGTGTCCCGTTATTTGCCGGGATGACGGATGTCCCTGAAAGCTTTAAGGTATGCGGGCATAAACGATATCGTCCTGATGCCGCCCTTTGGACCTATCGACGTACAAACCGTTTGGCGCAAGTGAGTTGGGGGCATGGTCGTAAATTAATCGAGCCTGCCGTCCTCTCTTTCGAGCAGAAGGCTGCCGACGAAATGCCTCTGATAGAAAACAAGGTATCGGCCCTTATTCGGGAAGGCAAGAAAGATGAAGCCCAAGCTTATCTTACCCGTTATTCCTTCGATTTTATCTATTCGACTTTGCGTTGTTGGGAGGAAATGGAAGGACAGCTATGGCATAAGTTTGGACGGGGTTTCTGATTGAGGGCTTCTTTTAGTGTGAGTTCTTCTTGGCTTTTTCCCGCTGCTTTTCGATTTCTTTTCGGTAGGAGAGTGGGTTTATGCCTGTTTTGCTCCTGAAAAAGTAAGAAAAATAGTCGGCCGATTCAAAATTGAGCTTCATTGCGATGTCTTGGATCGACATTTCCGTACTGCTCAGTAAATCTTTGATCTTGCTGAGCTTCAGTTGCAGCATGTATTGATGGGGAGCGATCCCAGTGTATTGCTTGAATGATTTCCTGAAATTGGAATAGCTCATGTTGATGGATTCGGCGATATCTTCCGGTGTAAACTTGTCGTAAATGTTTTCCCGCATCAATACGCATGCTTCCTGTATCTTCTGCATAGAAACCGATCCATAATCCTGATTTTTGTTGATCGAATAGATCAAGCCGATCGTATGCATCGTAATTCCCGCCAAAACAGCCTGGAACCCGGACTTCTGTGCCCTGGCACAGTCAAGCATTTCCCCGAAATGCTTGACGATTTGGTCGTTCATGCCGATATGAAATATGGGGTTTGCACGATTAATAATTCCATTTAATAATTTTTCAAAATAATCACCTTGAAAGGTTACGTAATATTCATCCCAACCTATATTGGCGATAGGTTGGTAGCTATGCCATTGTCCGGGGAAAATAAAGAAAGCGTCTCCTTTTGATATTTTCTTTTCAAAGCAGTTGATGGAAGTAAAAGTACCTTCTCCTTTTACAATATATACCAGGGCAAACTCGTCAATAATTCTGCCCCGGTCGGGATTAAATGTATATCCGATTGGATGACCTTTAAGGGGATAACTGCCTTTTGGATCAATAGACTGAAAGCCTATGCCGCTAATAGACATTCCCCAGATGTTCTCATCATTGTTTGTCGGTAAGTACTTTATGACATTATGTTTACTGCGATCAAAATCCATTTGGTGCTTATTTTGAGTATTTCAGAATAAAATGTTTCTCGCTTGAGAGATTACATTTATCTCTGTTTACAAAGATATTAAATTTATTACATCTGTCAAAAAGCAAGGGAAAAATATCATTTTTTCATGATTATAAAGATAATAAAGGCAGACATTTGTGAAAATAAATATCGTTTAACCTAATAAGTTTGGAGATTATGAGAAATCGAATTCTATTTTTGCTATGTTTCCTATGTATAGGACTGCAAGCATTTGCCCAGATTTCTATTTCAGGAAAAGTGGTTGATGCAGGAGGGCTTGAACTTCCAGGCGTAAATGTGATGGTAAAGGGAACAACGATCGGTACATTAACCGATGGTGATGGAAGGTTTACGATTCCAGATGTTCCGGGTGGCAGTAATGCCGTATTGGTATTTTCTTATGTCGGTTTCCAGACACAAGAAATAAAAGTAGGAAATGCCAAAAATTTAACTGTGAAATTGCAGGAAGATAATATGGCATTGGATGAGGTTGTGGTGGTTGGTTATGGTACATCCCGTAAAAAAGATTTGGCAGGCTCTATTTCTAGTGTTAAATTGGATGATTCTCCGTTGACGCAGTTGGCAAACGTGAATGCTTTAGTTGCGTTGTCAAGCAAGATTCCGGGCTTTAATTATTCCCCGACAACAGATGCCGGTGGTGATAATACGGCTTCAATGACGATTCGTGGTATGAATTCTATTATTACAGGTCCTTCGGAGGCAAGTTTGAACAAACCGTTATTGGTTGTCGATGGTTCTATCTTTAATGGTAGTATCAACGAAATTGCTATGACGGATGTTGAATCCATTGATGTTCTGAAAGATGCCAGTTCTGCTGCCATCTACGGTTCACGTTCTGCAAATGGTGTAATTATTATTACAACAAAGCGTGGTCGTTCCTCCAAACCTACGGTTAATTTGGATGCTTATTACGGAATTCAGAGTTGGACAAGAAAGCCGCAGATGGTAACGGATCAAAATGAATTTTTGAATCGTCGTCGTGAAGCGATGATTGCTGCCGGTTCGATTGATCCGAGCGTAGGTTTGGACCCCGCACAGCTATTGAATGCTGAGGAACTGGAAGTTTACAATGCTGGTGGTTGGGTTGATTGGATTGATGAGGTCTCTCAAAATGCGCAGATTCAGAATTATAATCTGAGTATTTCAGGAAATGCTTCCGATAAAGTGAATTATTATTTGTCGGCCGGTTATATGAAACAGGATGGTTTGATTATTGGCGATGATTATAAAAAGTTGACTTTTATGGCTAAAATGGACGCAAAAGTTACAGACTGGTTGACGGTCGGTATGCGCGCATCTTATTATAATGCCTCTAATCCCGGTCAGATCGCAAATATTCAGTCTGCAACATGGCTGTCGCCTTATAGCTATAAGTATGTGCGTTATGATGGCTATACTGATTGGTATGAAAGATATGCAAATGGAAATGTCGCCAGCCCGTTTTGGAGTTCTTCCGAAACTACTTCCTATTTGTGGACAGATCGTGAGAAGAAATATGATAACCTAAATGGAACAGGATTTGTACAGATCGATTTCCCGTTTGTAAAAGGTCTGAGCTATAAGTTTACCATGAATGCTGTAAAAAATACGAACAATGTTGATATGTTTGTAAATCCTCAGTATTTCTTGGATACGAGAAAAGTTGAGGAATTGGCTGATCCGTATAAGTATACGGCGGAGGCAAATGGTAAATCGGAGATTAACCAGACTTATGCGTGGACAATGGACAATGTGTTCACTTATACGAAAGATTTCGGAAAGAATCATTTGGATGCAATGCTCGGTTATACACGTGACGCAACTCATCAGAATCAGTTGAAGACAGCTTATAGTGGTTTCAAATTACCGACTGTGTTAGGTTCATACGGACAAAATTTGGCAACGACCCAGCAGATTAATAAGACATTGAAAGAATGGCAGAATGTCGGTTATATGGCTCGTGTCAATTATAACTATGCAAACAAGTACTATTTGACAGCCAATTTCCGCCGTGATGGTTTCTCTGGATTTGCAAAGGGTAGTAAATGGGCTAACTTTCCAGGTGTATCTGCTGCTTGGACATTGTCTCAGGAAGATTTTATGCAGAATGTAATTCCGGGATTGAGCTTCTTGAAATTGAGAGGATCCTATGGCTTGACTGGTAATCAGAGTATCGAAGCCTATGCAACGTTGGCAACGGTCGCCTCCGGTTATACTTGGTATGATGCATCTTCTTTGTATATCTATCAGAATTCGTTGGCAAATGAGGAATTGACTTGGGCGACAACTAAAACTGGAAACTTCGGTCTTGATTTCGGATTCTTGGACGGACGCATTTCTGGTTCTATCGATGTTTATAAATCAAAGACAAATGATATGTTGTTGAACCGTTCATTGCCTTATATGACTGGTTTCTCGGAAGCAAAGTTTAATGCGGGTGAGGTGATGAACCGCGGTGTCGAACTATCTTTGAATACGGTTAATATAAATGGAGACGGTAAAGATAATTTCCGTTGGGAAAGCGGATTGACTTTTTATCGTAACAAGAACAAGATTGTTCACCTTTTTGGCAAGGATGCTAATGGCAAGGAAGCGAACGATACGGGTAATGCGACAACAAATGGTTACGAAACTGCTCGTGCGTTGGTTATAGGTGAGTCGATTAATGCTGCATGGGATTTGAAAATGTTAGGTATCTTCCAATCTCAGGCTGAGATTGATAGCTATGTAGACGCGAATGGTAATAAGATTCAGCCGGATGCTGTACCTGGTGACATCAAGTTCCTGGATTATAACGGTGATGGTAAGATCAGTACGGATGACCGTCACTGTATTGGAGATATGGACCCATTGTTCACGATCAATTTTAGCAATACGTTAAGTTGGAAGAACTTCTCTTTGTATTTTAACTTCCGTTGGGATGCAGGTAACAGTTCTCATTTTATCGGTAGTGATCCGTTTGGTAATTACCATAATACGGCAACGACATCAGGAGCTCAGTTGAAAGTTGCTCCATGGAGCGAAAATAATCCGACAAACGAGCATCCGCGTTTGGGCTATGTAAATACTTATTCCTATTATTTTTGGTCACAACGTCAGTATCTGAAACTGAAAGATTTGAGTCTTTCCTATACTTTCGATCAGCCGTGGGTAAAGAAAGCCAATATTCAGAATTTGCGTCTTTATCTGAGTGGTACGGACTTATTCACAATCACCGGCTGGTCTGGTCTGGATCCTGAAACAGGTGGTACGATTGCTGCCGGTCCTGGTAGTAGCCGTTATGGAAGCAAGCCTGCTTATCGGACACTTACAATTGGTGCTAATATAACATTCTAAAAATTGAACGGATATGAAAATTAAAAATATATTGTTAGGAACGGTTGTTGGCTCTTTGTCCATATGTGGATTGGTTAGCTGTGACAATGATTTTCTAGAAGAAAAGTCATATGAATATACGTCTTCGACTTCGTATAATACACCTGAGGAATTGGACATGGCAATCGGTTTTCTGCATGGGCGCATCCAGTATTTGTTTTTTGGTGTATGGGGCAATCATAACTATTTTATGACAGGCATGGGGCTGGACACCTTTGCTGCAACAGACCAAAATTATATTACAAGTAACTGGAAGACATTTACTCCTGACGAACCGGGGTATTCACGTCACTGGTACGATAATTTGTGTCAAATAATCCAACAATCGAATATAATTATCGATGCTATCGATACTCGGGATATCAAATGGGATAGCGAGACTCAAAAAAATGAGATTAGGGCGGAAGCGATCTTTTTCCGTGCGTGGGCTCATCGTTGTTTAGCCGGTATGTACGGTGACACTCCTATTATATTGGAACCGGCTCGCTCTGCAAAAGTAGATTATGAACGTTCTCCCCGTATGGATGTTTGGAAACAGTGTGCGGCGGATTTTGAATGGGCAGCTCAGAATTTGCCGTTGACAACGACGAAAAATGGCCGTATCGTAAAAGCGGCTGCAGACCATATGTTAGCTGAAATGTCTATCTGTATCGGTGACTATGATAAGGCGATTGCGGCGGCAAAACGTGTAATTGATGGAACAGACGGAGATTACCATCTGATGACCGAACGTTTTGGAACACGGGCCGGTGAGGCGACGGACCGTTATGGCAATCCTCATAGCTCTTATTGGGATCTGTTCCGTATGGGTAATTTTAATTATCAGGAAGGAAATAAAGAAGCAATCTGGGTAGCTCAATATGATTATGAAGGACGCATCAGTAATACCGGTGGCGGTGGTGTTGTAAGTTGGGGATCTGCTCCTGCAAAATGCCATATCGAACAGGCTTTTGTCTCTAATTTCTATAATGTGGACAAGAAAAGGACTTTGTCAAATGGTGACGTTATTCAGATATTTGGTTGGGGGGCTGTAACTTTTACAAATAGTAAAGCGGATTATGATGCGAATAAGAATAAGTCGAATGTAGCAACCGACTCGACGGGGTATGGTGGTGGTGCAACTTGCCATCCGACTGAATGGTTTTTGGGTGATCTGTGGAATAACTGTGGTAGTGATGTCCGTGGCTCTGAAGAGATGATTCAGCGTAATCTGTATCAGTCGGGAGGCAAGCCATGGAGGCAGGCCATTGATGAGGCGAAGGCTTTATATGAATCTAAAAAAGCGGCCGGTGATCCGGATGCCGATCTTTATAAAGTCACGGCTAATGATACGGTCACTCTTTTCCCGCGTATCTGGAAGTTCGGTACGGATAAGCATGTGGATGGTGACTATCGCCGATATGATCCGGATTGGTATGTAATTCGTCTGGCTGAAACTTATCTGTTATTGGCAGAAGCATATTTGAATAAAGGAGATAAAGCAAGTGCGGCAGAAGCTATCAATGTTGTTCGTGCCCGCGCCAAAGCTCCATTGTGTACGGCTGCTGATGTGACGATTGACTATATTCTGGATGAACGTGCTCGTGAACTGTATGGTGAAGAGCACCGTGTGGTAACATTATCTCGTTTGTCAACAAAGGAAAATCCGATTTTAGTACAGCGTACACGTAAATATGGATATCGTTTCCCGGCTGCAACAAACGAACTGAAGGATGCAGGTCCTAATATTCAGGATTATCAATGGCAATATCCGATACCATTACAGGTAATTGAAGCGAACTCTGGCGCAAACTTCCCGCAGAATGAAGGATATTGATTAGAACTATCTGTTTTAAAGCCCGGTGGCAGAAATGCTTCCGGGCTTTTATTTTGTGTCGAGTTTAGGCGGTACGGATAAATCCATAATACCAATAGGTGTTTCCGTATTTTTGCCGGAGTACATGATCCGTATTCGGACGTTGTGACATCAGTACGCCGAAGTCTTCGAAAGCCAGCCTGCAGGTTGGGGTAACCGGGTAGTTGCGGGTGGCTTCCAAATGAGGAAACATGAGGTCGACCACTAACAGAGCTTCCTGATAATGAATCGGTATCGCTTCACCTAGTGGAAAGTATTGCCGGAATAAATTATAAAAGCCTTTCAAGTCTTTATCCAAAAGGACGCCGCATAACAAATAGTCGAGTGCTTTACGGTTGGTCGTATCGGCTTTTACCGCTTGTGTCAGAAGAATGAGGGGGGAAGATGCGTCGATAATGAAATCTTCCTTGTATGCTTCTTTGGAAGTTGTTAGGGGCTTGGAGATCCGTTCGGTTCGTTCTTTTATCCATTGATTGTGACAGGTGGAGGTTTGTAAGATGTCCATATATTTCTGGGCCAGAGGAAGATTTCCGGATTCTGTTTGCCAATCAATCAATCTTCTGAGCCGGGAGAAAGAAAGACCTTGTGGAGACATGGCATTGGCTTGTGCAAGTTGGTGGAGAGCTTCGTGTTTCAGTCCGAGAGCATAGGCGAAAAGGCTGTTAAAATTGGCTCCGCCCAATTCGTTTGCCGGAAAATAAATGCGGTCTGCTGACTGTACTGGATAGTGGAAGAGTTGCTCCGGCAGGATACCTTTTTCATTAAGGGCAAGCATCAGGTAAGGATGATAGTAGGCTTCGCTGCTGTTACTGGTATGGATCGTTTGTAGTACCCGATCCCATTGTTGTTCTTCCGCATACCGTTGTACAGCCAGGCGTTTCTCCCTTTCCCGGTTGGGAGAAGAATAAATGCTGTAACAACTGAATGCGATTAAGAGAAGGGGGAATGCGATAGAGATATAGCGGTTTTCTTTTCTGCCGGAGAGGAAAACAGAGCAGAGCGGAATTAGGAACAAGGCATAGTATACGTAAATATATCGCATTCCATATTCAGGATTAATGAATGTGTACAACTGATTGACCGGGGTGTAAAAAACAAAGTTTTGCCATAACAGAGGCCATACGGCAACAAGTACCAGATTTATAACCGGTAACATAGGGAAGCCTTTTTGTTTGAAGAAAATTCGTTCGAAAACAATTCCATACAGATACAATAAAAGTAAGCAGTTTCCCGGTAAAAGAAGATATAAGAAAGGAATAGCGATCAAAGCGCTGGTATAGCGTATTACTTTGTTCTGGATGAAAAGATAAAAAACGAGTGTCAAAAGGAATAGATTGTATTGTAATAGTGCGGATAAGTTCCAGGCATATTGATAGATGCAGAACATGATGATCGGTACGGTGATTATCCATCCGTGCAGTGCTGCTTTCCATTGCCTTAAGTAGAGGAGGAGGATGGCTGCGGTAATCAAAAGTAAACCTGTTTCCACGAAAAGTCCCAGTGAGAGCGGATGGTAGAACTGAGACAAAAAGTTCGTTATCAGACTGTTCCATCCGGTTGGAGCAAGTAGATAACCTTGCAGGTAGTCGTTTGTCATCAGGAATAATCCGCCTGCCTCCTGATAACGAATATATTCGGGATAGAACATATATTCGATAACGAGTGTATAAATACTTGACAGGACCAGAAGTATGATGTTTCCTTTTTTCATTTTTATGTACGTTTTAATCGGTTACGGTATGATCCAGCTGAGATCTGGTGATTGTGATTTTATCCTTGATAAATTCCGGGATGTTGAATGACTTCATCCGGAGGTTGTTCTCGTCGGGATCTTTCTGCGGGAGTAGGAATGGTTTGCTGAACTTTTTGTTCTTGTCTAGGTGGGCGATGAAGAAACGGGTGTAAAGCCCGTCAAGGCGTCGGCTGCTGAATATGATCCATCTTCCGTTTGAAGACCAGGAGTGATAGCTTTCCACGTCTGTGCTGTTTAAGATATCGGTATCCACGGGGGCAGAACCTTGTAAAGATATCATTTTCAGATCCGCTTCCTTATGCCAGATCGGGAAAGTTGCATAATCCGATTCGGTGAAAAGCAGATATTGGTTATCTGGTGAGATACGGGGGAATGAAGCGCTTTTATTGTGTGCCGTATAGATCGTGTCGATTGTCTCTCCGAAAGAACCGTTGTCCGGGTTAAAGGAGACACTGCAAATAGAGTATTTAATTTCTTTCAACCTCTTGGGCAATTGTCTGGCAGGAGCTGTGCAGTAATATAGGCGTTTCCCGTCAGGAGCCCACGCTGGAAATGTTTCGAAAGATGCCGGACCGTTGAAACGGGGATCCGTTATGACTGTGTTATGGACCAAATCATATAAGACCAGGTCTGATTCCAGATCGTAGACTTCTATTAGGTTCGGGTTTCGGCTATAAAAAGACTGACGGGTGGTATTGGTTGAAAAAATGATATATTTGCCAGATGGATGCCAGTGGGGATAAGTTCCTTCTTTGGATGATCCGAGTTGCGATAATTGCACTTTGGTAGGCTGGTTATTTTTAATAATGATTGTCCCTCCTGGAGAAGTCCGTGCATGAAACATGAAATCTGTAGGGGAATAATTGCAGAATGAGTGGCAATTGACACATCCTTTTTCATTCATATTGCTGGATATGATAATATCCTCTTTAAAACAGTTTAAAGCTCTTTGGCGGATATCCATTTCATGCCAAGATTCATAACCTGGTTCGATTAATCGGTAGGCAATATAAGGGTCGATAGAGTCTGTTGTAATATAAACAGGAAAAGATTTGTATTGTATACCTTCCGGATAAGATTCATTCCATACGGATATGGATATATCTATTTGCTTGCCAGTATTGTCGGATAACATATGTTGCCATTTCTTTAAGGGTATATCGATTTTGTTTTTCCCTTCGATGCTGAATAATGGTTGGTTATTGTTGGAAAAAACAGCTTTTATATGAGAGGAATTTCTGACAGTAAAGTTTAAAGGTGCAATATTGATGGGGATACTTATTCCTTTATAATCCGGAAATATATCCGGATAGGTATTTCCGAGTTTAGATGCGACTTTATTTTCTGTGCATCCGATGTAGAGAAAGAAGGTCAATAAAGATAATAATAATTGTTTCATGGCTCATTCTGTTTATGATAGCACTCTGCAAAGATGTATCAAATTTTTAATTATAAATATCAAAAGCATAGATAAAATTTGTGCGAGGGTGAATATTTTTGTCCATTGTGAAAGACACATGGGAACATGGATTAATCTTATTTTTGTAAATACCGTATTATGATGAACAGATACAGATTTTTCTCTCTTTGCCTAGGTTTGATGTGTGGACTGCACTTGTCGGCCAAAGATTATTATGCCACGGATTTCGGTGTGAAAGCGGATGGCAAGACATTGAACACGAGTTCCATTCAGAAAGGAATCGACTTTGTGAATGCACAAGGCGGGGGGCGCTTGGTCTTTACTGCGGGTAATTATCAGACTGGGACGATTTACCTGAAGTCGAACGTGACACTCCATCTTGAAGAAGGAGCGACTTTATTGGGATCGACCAATCCTTGGGATTACGAAAAAGATCCGTATATTCGTTGGATGTCTATGATTTTCGCAGTCAAGCAGCAGAATATTGGTATAACGGGGAAAGGGACGATTAACGGGCGTGGTTTTCAAACAGCCAACAATATGGTGGACTATATCCAGCGGGGTATCTACGAAGATCCACTGAAACTGGGCCGTCCGAACGAGACGAACCGTCCGCAGAACATCTATTTCCGTGAATGCGAGAATGTGACGATCAAGGATATCACCCTGCAGGACCCGGCAAGCTGGAACCAGACATACGACCAGTGTAAGAATCTTTATGTCGACGGAATCCACGTGGATAGCAAATCCTATTGGAATAATGACGGTATCGATGTGGTAGACTGTGACGGCGTTGTGCTGAAAAACTCTTTTATCGATGCGGCGGATGATGCGCTTTGCTTTAAATCGCATGATGCGAACAGCATGTGTCAGAACGTGGTTGTCGAGAACTGTGTGGGACGTTCGAGTGCCAGTGGCTTGAAATTTGGGACGGTATCGAGAGGTGGTTTCCGTAACTTCAAAGTGAAAAACATCAAGATATATGATACGTATCGTTCAGCCATAACATTTGCAGCAGTCGATGGTGCTCTGATCGAAAACATCGAAGTAGATGGCGTTCGTTCCATTCATACGGGAAATGTGATCTACCTCCGTATCGGTGACCGTTGGAGTGCAGGGAAGAAACCGATTATGAAGAATATTACGATCAAGAATGTCTATGCCGAGATCCCGATGGACAAACCGGATGCCGGATATAATTATGAAGGACCGATCGAAGATCTTCCCCGCAATATCTCACCCGCCAGCATTGTTGGATTGCCGGAATATAAGATTCAGAACGTGACACTCCGGAATATCGAGATTGTTTCTCCCGGAGGTGGTAATCCCTACTACGCTTACCGTGGATTGGCACCGGCCGAGCTGGACAGTATTCCTGAAATGGCGACTTCCTATCCGGAGTTTTCGCAGTTTAAGGAATTGCCGGCTTGGGGCTTCTACATCCGTCATGCCGAGGGAATCACTTTTGATAATGTGACGTTTAAGGCTTTGAAAAAAGATTACCGTCCGGCTATCGTGATGGATGATGCCGGGGAGGTGACGTTCAAGGATGTCCGGTTTATCGAGCCGGAGGGCGAGGGAAAGAAACAGATATTCCCTTATAAGTCTAAAGTGATAAAATGAGAGTATGATATCGGACTGGAAGGATGTATAGGATTAAAAACAAAAAAGTGAGACGATATGAATAAAAATAAGTTATTTGCAAGTGTGATAGGCCTTTTGGTCTTTGTGGCGGGGCTTTCAGCTAAAGATTACCAAGTCGCGATGTTTGGAATCAAATCGGACGGAGTGACACTCAATACCCGTTCTATCCAGCGAGCTGTCGATTATATCAGTGAACAGGGAGGCGGCCGGCTTATTTTTTATGTGGGCCGTTATCTGACTGGTTCAATCGAGCTTAAGTCGAATGTGACGATCCGTATCGAAGAGGGGGCCGTTTTGGTTGCAGTTCCCTCCGTTTATGATTTTAGAGGGGTTGGGGGATGTAATGCGATTATTTACGCAGACAAGCAAAAGAATATCGGTATCGGTGGAAAAGGCGTTATCGATGGTCGTAGCATCGCTGTGCGGGCAAGCGTGGAAGAGCAATTGCAGAAAGGCCATATCGAAGGAAATGTATCCGGTTATGTGCCAGCCTTGATCTGTATGAAAAGTTGCGAGGATGTGAGAATCGAACAGGTCACCTTGCAAGATGCAGCGAACATTGCTGAAATATATAAGGACTGCCATAATGTGACAGTCGACAAAGTCGTTGTGAATGCAGGTGCATCGGACCGGAAAGCAATTTCGATTTCCGGCTGTGACGGAGTGAAGATGACGGATTGCTACTTCAATATGGCGGGGAATCCGTTGGAGAGTGCCGGAACATCCCGCAATCTGATATTTACAAATTGTATAACACCAGACGGCAAAGCTGTCTCAAGCGATCAATAAGAAGGAGGAAAAAACTATGCAGAGGAGATCATTTATCAAACAGAGTGTTTTATGGACAGCCGGTTGTGCCGTCGGTAGCCGTATGCCGCTATGGGGTACGGTTAGTGCAGCCGATGAGGTGAAGGGGACGGCCTTGCGTTCCGATGAGCTATATAAATTATTTCGCGATCCGCAATCTATTTACCGTCCGTTTGTCCGTTGGTGGTGGAACGGAGATAAAGTAGAAGCGGATGAATTGAAACGTGAACTGCATATATTGAAGGAGGCGGGTATCGGAGGAGTGGAGATCAATCCGGTAAAATTTCCCGGCAATGACACGGACGATTTGGGAAAGAAGTCGTTACCTTGGCTGAGCGACGAATGGATTGACATGTTGAAGGTGACTTTTGACGAGGCGAAGTCGCTCGATATGACCTGCGATCTGATTGTCGGTTCCGGCTGGCCGTTCGGGGCGGAGTTCTTGAAGGGAGATGAACGGGCGGATGTCGTAGTGAACTATTCCGAGAAGCTGAGTGGTCCGATCGACTATGAAGTCTCTCGCGACGGTCTGTTCTGTGCGGCCGATCCTGCTATCAGTTCTCCTTTTCTTGGAAAGAAGATGGAGCTGGTTTCCCTGCAGCTGGTTCCTGAGCCGTTTGGCAGTCTTGACCAGGCTATCGATCTGATGGATAAGGAGGTCGATGGAACGTTTAAGTTCAAAGTGCCTGATGGGAAATATGTCTTGTTTGCCTTGGTCAAGATACGCGGTTTCCTCGAAGTGATCAATGGTGCTCCCGGTGCTACGGGACCGGTGTTGAACCATTTCAACAAGCCGGCCGTGCAGAAGTATTTGAATAATATGTCGGATAAGATTCAGAACCGTTTGGGTCCGTTGTCCGGCAATATCCGTTCCCTGTTTACCGATAGCATGGAACTGGAAGGATCGAACTGGTCGTATGATATGGCGGAAGAATTCAAGAAACGCCGGGGATATGACGTGCAACCCTATCTGCCCTTCATCCTATTTAAAATGGGCAGCATGGGGAATGTGTTGACCTATGAACCAAAGGTCCGGTTTACACCCGAACTGGACGATACGATCCAGCGTGTGCGTTATGATTTTGAATACACGAAAGCCGAACTGCTGCGCGAGCGTTTTACACAGACTTACCTGGACTGGTGTAAGGGGCTGAATGTGAAATCGCGTGCACAAGCCTACGGGCGTGGTTTCTTCCCGCTCGAAAGCAGTCTGGATTATGATATTCCCGAATGTGAATCCTGGACGATGACCTGGTTGAGGCATCGTCTGGGCGAGGAGATGTCGGAAGAGGATTATCGCCGGGGCCGTGCCTATACGATGGTTAATAAATATGTGTCTTCTGCTGCCCACTTACGTGGAAAGCGCTTGGTGAGTTGTGAGGAGATGACCAATACTTATACCGTGTTCAATATGACATTGGAGTTGTTGAAGATTGGAGGTGACCAGACGGCTATCTCCGGTGTGACGCATTCTATCTTCCACGGTTTCAACTATTCTCCTAAAGAAGCTCCGTTCCCCGGATGGATTCGTTACGGGGCTTATTATAACGAGAATAACAACTGGTGGCCGTATTTCAAATATTATACCGCTTATAAAGGCCGTATGGCTTCCGCTCTGCAACATGGAACCATGTATGCGGATATCGCGATCTTGCATCCGATAGCCGATATGTGGAGCACGTTGGGGATGCAGAACGAGCCGTTCCCAGCTACTACCAATGTGAAATATAAGACATTGGTATGGGAGGCGATCCATAAGAACGGCAGCGGTTGCGACTATGTTTCCGAATCGATCATCCGGGATGCCGAGATGAAAGGTGGTTACCTGTGTTATGGTCCCCGCAAATATAAAACGCTTTTCCTGATCGAGGTGGAGAGTATGGAACCGGCAACCGCGCGTAAATTGTATGATTTTGTGGCTTCAGGCGGGCGTATTTTCTGCATCGAGGCTTATCCGCATAAATCGGTCGGTCTGAAAGATCATGACAAGCATGATAAGGAAGTGCAGGAATGGGTGGAAAAGATGAAGCAGATGGACGGGCGTTTCATACTGCTCCATAAACCGGAAAAAGACTTTGTCGGTTGGTATCAGGGTGTGCAGAAAGACTATGGATTGACACTGTATATGACGATTGAAAAACCTGATCCTTATCTGATGCAGAACCGTTATCAGGGTGATAACAAAGAAGAGATGTTCTTTTTCAGTTATGCACACCGCTATAATTCGCATCAGACCCGTATTTCCTTCAGCAACGAGGTTGTAAAAGGCCGACAGGGTTGGGTGTGGGATCTGGAAACGGGTGAACGATACCGGTTGCCGCTGGATGCAGCCAACAGTTTCCTGTTCGACTTCGGTCCGGCTGACTCTCTCCTGATTGTGTTCGATAAGCAAAAGAGAGGAAATGATTACAAGCCGCTTCCGGTTTCCGGTGAGGATTTGAAAGATCTTTCGTCTGATTGGGATGTGGAGTTCCGTCATAGCCGTGAGAATACGGTGCAGAATACTCATTTCGACAAACTGAAGGATTTAAAGGATACGGACTATGTGAATTTCTGCGGAACGATTGTTTATAGAAAGAAAGTCAACGTCTCTTCGCCTGTCGGGATGGTGCTCAACCTCGGATTGGTACATGGCGTGTCGGAAGTATTCGTGAACGGGCAGAGTTGTGGTGTCAAATGGTATGGCCGCCGTATCCATCCGGTCTCAGCCCGGTTGAAACAGGGGGAGAATTCGGTAGAGGTACATGTAGTAACTGTTATGGGAAACTATATGAAGACGCTGAAGGATAATAAGATCGCTCAGGCGTGGACCCGGAGGCAGGATGTTGTGCAGCCGGCGGGATTGGTCGGACCGGTAACCGCTTATAGAATTAAAAATTAAGAATTAAAAAATTAAGAATTAAAAAATTAAGAAGCTGAAATTAAGAAATTGAAGAATTATGAATGTGATTAGAAAAATAATGATCCTGTGCTTGTTGGCAGGAATGCTGATGCCGGTGTGGGCAAAAGATTACCAGATGACTATGTTCGGGATCAAGTCGGATGGGACGACCATGAATACCCGTTCCATACAAAAGGCGATCGACTTTATTTCCGAGAGCGGGGGGGGACGTCTGGTGTTTACTGTCGGACGTTATTTGACCGGCAGTATTCATCTGAAGTCAAATGTGACGATCCATTTGGGAGAGGGAGCCGTGTTGGTCGGTTCCACTAATCCTTATGATTATGATATGGAGCTGAATGCTTGGTATGGTTTGATCTTGGCGAATAAGCAGGATAATATCGGTATCACCGGCAAAGGGGTGATCGACGGTCGTGGACGTGAGCTTGCCAATAACTTCATCAACCAGGTTTATTCAGGGGTGATCAAGGATAAGTTGCAGTTGGGACGTGTGGCCAACCGTCCGAAGCTGGTCTATTTCCGCGAATGCAAGAATGTGGAGATAAAAGGTGTGACGATGATGAATCCGGCTTTCTGGACGCAGACCTATGACCAGTGCGAGAACCTGTTGATCGACGGTATCACGGTGCATAGCCGTGCTTACTGGAATAACGACGGGATGGATATTGTCGACTGTAACGGCGCATTGATCCAAAACTGTTATGTGGATGCGACAGACGATGCGATCTGCCTGAAATCCCATAGTGCCGATGCTGTTTGCCAGAATATCGAGGTGCGTAACAATACGGCTTGTTCAAGTGCAAGCGGTATCAAGTTCGGTACGGCTTCGACTGGTGGCTTCAAGAACATAAAGATTATCAACAATACTATATTCGACACGTTCCGTTCGGCTATAACGATCCAGGCGGTTGATGGCGGACTGGTTGAGAATATAGTGGTGGACAGCCTTCGTTCCATCAATACCGGAAATCCTATCTATTTGGTCGTGGGAGAACGTCGTGAGGGACGTCGCAGCCGGATGGACAACGTGCATATCTCGAATGTTTATGCCGAAGTCCCGGCGACGAAACCGGATGCAGGTTATGACTACGAAGGGCCGACGGAAGATAATCCGCGTAATGTCTCGCCTTCCGGCATTGTCGGCTTGCCGGATAACAAGATTACGAATGTCTCTATCGAGAATGTCGAGATCGTCTATCCGGGTGGTGGTAACCCGTTGTATGCTAAAGTTGGGCTGGACGAACTGGATAAAGTTCCGGAAATGCCGAAGGCTTATCCTGAGTTCTCTCAGCATAAGGAGTTGCCTGCCTGGGGATTTTATGTCCGCCATGTCGATGGGGTCACTTTCAAGAATGTGAAGCTGACTGCTTTGAAGAAAGACTATCGTCCGGCTATCGTCTTGGACGATGTGCACAACGGGGCATTTACAAAGATCAAAGTGGTTGAACCGTCTGCCGGAAAGAAGGAAAAGATACACGTTTACAAGTCTACGAAGATAAAAAAATAGAACGGGAGATACGGGAAACACATAAAAGGGGAGGGAATGCAAAATGTGCATATCCCCCCCCTTTTTTATGTAGCGGAACAGACGATACTCCCCCTTCCTTCCTCAGAGCAGGATAAGAAGGAAAAAACTGTTTAAGAAAGACTGAACCAATCAAATGATGGTTTATCTGGCAATTACTGAATACGACTAGGAAAGACTGGGCTTATTTAAGTGACGATAGCCATGTTTCTGTCGTCAGACAGCTTGGTCATAAACCTTTTGCCTTTGGTCGAATACGTTTTCGCCCTTAGTCGAAAAGGTTTTTGACAAGTGTCGAAAGGGCTTTTGACCAAGGGCGAAAAGTAAAGGTCTGGTAGTAATGGCCGTAAATACCTGTATGTTTTTGTTTTCTTTTCGTGATAAAGACGGCTTTAGAAATACCCGTGCGTTTCCACATCTCCATATTTGAGGGCTATCTCTACCCGTTTGACAGTGAATGTATCGTTATCTTCGGATTGGAACCCGATGCGGTTGTATCCCTGTTTGAGAACTTCGTCGGGTAGGATAAAGGCATATTCCTTTTCTTCTTTTTCCAGCCCTCGTTCCCTATCGTATAGGTGGGTGTAGGCCGGCATTTCTTTCTCAACGGCTTTTCCGTTTACTGTCAACCGGCAGGATGCCGGCCGACTGGTGCGGATGAATAGGATTGCTTCTTCCGGATATCCTTCCTCTACCGAATCGCCGATATAAAGATTGACTTCTTTCTCTTCTCCCTTGCCTATTTTTAGCGGGAGTGGAGAGTCCGGCTTTATATTATACTGGACAACCCCGTCAGACAGTGCATATATCTTATTCCTGTCTTTTAAAGTTTCCAACGATCCTAATTCCTGAAGCAGTTCCGGCATCATGACCCGGCAAACCTGGCCGCCGTCTTCCAGATACAGTTTCCCGTCATGTTCGGTATTGAGCGTGCCGAAATAATAATTGAACAGGTAGATCCCGTCTGCCCCCTGTGAGAGGATATGGGAACACATCCCCCTGTGCATGCCGTGTGACCAGAATTCTCGCGGGCGGTAGCCTCCGTCGTCGATCGAACTGTAGAACGGTATGTTGAGGTCTTTCCCCATTTCTTCCCTGAACTTGGCTACCGGCATGGCTGGATCTCCCCTCCAGTGAACGCCTGTACTGATAAAATCCAGTAGTCCGAGGCGTAGCCATTCGCGTATATCCAGTCCTTTCATCATGTTTTGTTCGACTGTCGGTGCCACACGTGCGGAGAGTAGGATCTTTCTGCCTTGTTTGGCTGAAATTTCATCTACTTTCTGACGGATGTCTTTTACCAACTGTGTCATCAGTGGTGCGTTCTGCGGCCCTGTGCCAGACTTGAAGTAAACGATAAAGCGCATGAAGTCGAGATCGTATCCGTCGATTATGTCGGCGTAATTTTCCAATTGCTCGGAAATAATCGCCAATTTGCGGTCGCGCACTTCCTTTATGGCAAAGTCAAAAGCCCCGCCGCTGTTATAACCTTGTGTCGTGTCGTTCAGCCAGTATTCCGGATGCTGAATCCAGAAATCGGTGTACCAGATCGGACAATGGGTAGTCGTATCATTGAAATGCAAGTCGTTCATCCGGTAAGTGATGAAGGCTTCCATCCCCTTCTCCTTTGCCCTTTTTAAGGTATAAGCGACCAAGTCCGTCCCCTCTTTTTCCAGGTTCAGATGGTTCCGGTAGTATTTTCGGAAAGAGTTATATTGGGCTGTGTCGCAGCCACAATCCAACGTCCCGTCCAGGTCGTCTCCCATCACATGCCCATATTTGGAACGGACATAGAAGAAATCGCTGCCGGAACACATCATATAGGTCGTGACCTGTGAGTTCGCCACCATATCGACGCAGGAGTCCAAGTCGGCAAGCGTAAGCGGACGATACTTGAACCAGCGGTTTCCTAACAGGTCGGAACCGTCGTTGTTATGAATGATCCGGAATGTCCGTTCGGGAGTCTTTTTTACATCGGGTGCACAGGCAAAGAAAGCCTGTGCACATAAAAGAATCGAGAGATAGTTAATTATAAGTGATTTCATGGTGTGTTGTGTGTTTATTCGACTAATGAGTACGGCTTTTCTTCTGTTGTGAACTGCCTTCTCTTATTGGGGCTTGAAGTCATTTGGAAGACGAGTTCCCCTCCGTTCATGATGTCCTGATGGGTGATGTAGGCCTTTTTGTAAGGTTTACCGTTTAGGGTGACAGATTTGATGTAGCGGTTCTTGTCACTGACCTTGTCCGCTCTGACTGTAAATGTTTTTCCGTTTTCCAGGTTTACCTGCATATAGGGCAGGTAAGGAGCTCCGATCACATACTGATCGGTTCCTGGGCATACCGGATAAAAGCCCATGGCTGAGAAGATGTACCAGGCGGACATCTGGCCGCAGTCGTCATTGCCGCATAAGCCGTCGATATTGTTGCGGTACATACGGTTCATGATTTCACGAATCCAGTATTGCGTTTTCCACGGTTCGGTAGTCCAGCTATATAAATAAGGGATATGGTGGCTCGGTTCGTTACCGTGGACATAAGTGCCGAGCAGGCCTTCTCGTGTCACATCTTCGGTCTGGGCGAAGAATTCATCCGGCAGATGCATGGTAAACAAGGAGTCCAGCTTGTTGATAAAACTGCGGTTTCCACCCATCAGGCGAATCAGATCGGACGGAGCCTGCGGAACATAGAAAGAGTAGTTCCAGGCATTTCCCTCGATAAAACCTTGTCCGTGTGTGCTGAGCAGATCGATCTCCTCTTTCCAGCTACCGTCTTTGTAACGCGGACAGGCAAAACCGAGACCGGGTTTGAACACGTTCCGGTAGTAGAGGGCACGTTTCTTGTAAGTATCGGCAATCTGTTTGTCTCCCAGCAAAAGGGCGGTGTGATAGACCGTCCAGTCTTCATAGGCATTCTCCAACGTGATGGAGGCGGAAGTGGGGGATTGGTCGAAAGGAACATATCCTAATTGTTTATACTCATCCGTATGATCATAATAAGGCACGTTTGAGCTGCTGACCATCGCTTTGACTGCTTCTTGCTTGTCGATTGGCAAGCCTTTGGTGATGGCATCGGCCAGGACGGAAACCGAGTGATAGCCGATCATGCACCAGTTTTCGTTACCCATATGCGACCAGACCGGCAGCAGATGATGCACGCTTTGGCTGTAATGGGCGAGCATCGACTTTACAAGATCCGTACTGACATCCCGTTTGATGATGTTGAACAGCGGATGTAAAGCCCGGTACGTATCCCAGACTGAAAATACGGTATAGTTTGTAAAGCCCTCGGCCTGGTGGATGTTGTGGTCGATCCCTCGGTATTTCCTGTCTACATCCATATAAACGGACGGGTTGATCATCGTATGGTACAAAGATGTGTAAAGCATGGATAGCTGGTCGTTACTGCCCTCTGCATCGATGACGGACAGTGCGTTCTCCCATTTCCCATTCGTTTCCTGGCGGATCGTGTCAAACGATTTACCGGTAGCCTCTGCTTGCAGGTTCTTTACGGCTCCGTCTGTTCCGACAGCCGAAAGAGCCACTTTGATTTCGAGCGGAGCGCTTCCTTCTTTGAACTCGAAATAGGAAACAACTTTACGTCCTCCGATCTCCGGGAAGTTCTCTGCTGTGTTGAAACGCCGGAAACCACCCGGATAGTTGACTTTTTCCCGGTCTGTATATCCGTAACGGGTGACCGGCTGGGAGAACGAGATGGCAAAATAGGTATAGTTTACGCGACTCCATCCGTTGGTAATGCGGTAGCCCGTAACCAAAGTGTCGTTTTCGACCCGGAGGTTTGCCCATAACACCTTGCCATCGTAATTGTAGATACCGTGGTTGAGGTCGAGTATCAGCTGTTTCTTCTGATCGGCCGGATAGGTGTATTTATGAATACCGGTCCGTTTGGTTGCTGTCAGTTGCACTTTGATCTGATCGTCGGTCAGCAACACTTCGTAGTAGCCTGGACGGGATATTTCGGTGTCGTGGCTGAATCGGGAACGATAGCCGCTGTCCGGATTATCAGCCGTACCAGGGTTGATCTGCAATTTTCCGGTGAAGGGCATCAGCAGAATATCACCGAGGTCGGAATGCCCCGTTCCGCTGAAGTGGGTATGGCTGAAGCCGACGATGGAACTGTCTTTATGTTGGTAGCCGGCACAGTATTCATACGCGCGAGGCTGATAGACACCGTCAATGTTATGAGGAATGGTATCGGTATCAGGACTTACTTGTACGATACCAAACGGAGCGCAGGCGCCGGGAAATGTATGTCCCATCCCGTTTGTTCCGATGATCGGGTTTACCAGATCGGTCTTTTGTGCCATAATCGGCATGCTCATGTAGGCAAAGGCGACGATCAGTGATTTCATTAGTTTTTGCATATGTGTGTTTTTCTTATTTTCTAGGATGTCCAAAAGTAAGCAAAGTCGCAAATATGCAAATGTATTTTTTGTCGGATTTATTTAGATATTTGGCTAAATGGTGAAAAGCGGACGCTGGTCCTAACCGGCCTGTTTCCCTTGCGGACGCGATTTGCCTGTTACGGCCATCAGACTGACGATTGGGAAATAGATCAGTTTCCTCATGGCAATCACTGTTTTAATTCTTACGAAAATGCGTTTCCTGGTAAGAACAAAAAGGCCGCCTTTTTTTACAGAGGCGGCCTTTCGGATATATGGAATAAGTTTGTTATTACTTAACCAATGCAGCGAATTCGCTGTTAGTTGCATATTTTGCAAATTCCAGGTCGATAGCAGCTTCTTTAGCCATAGCCTTATCAGCAGCGATAGCAGCTTTCAGGTTGCTGATAACTGCGTTAGCGTCGTTTGTACGAGCAGCTACGATAGCTTTCAGGTAAGAAGTTGTAGCGTCGGGTTTAGCAACTGCGTTCAGAGTTTGAGAAGCTTTGCTGTAATCCTTAGTCAGGATCTGAGCCAAAGCAGCGTTGTTAGACTTAACTGAACCGAAAGAGTTGGCAGCCTTAGCCCATTCGCCCTGTTCCAGATACAGAACACCCAGAGCTTCGCCTAATTCAGCAACGCCTGCTGCGCTACCAAACAACTGTTGAGCCTTAGCCTGGTCACCCTTAGTCAGAGCGATCAAACCTAAGTTCATGTTAGCTTCCGGATTAGCTTTTACAGAGTTTGATTTGTTGAACATCTGTTCTGCCTTAGCCAGGTCGCCGGCACGGAATGCCATCATACCGATGTTGTTCCAAGTGCGGTAGCAGTTAGGATACAGTTCAGAAGCTTTTGTATAGATAGCCATCTTTTCTGCGTCGTTGTTAGTCAGAGTAGCAGCATACAGAATTTCTTCGATGTTCAGTTCAGAAGGATTGCTCTTGGCTAATGCGCTGATTTCGTCGTCAGACTTGCCGATGATTTCGATGTTGGCAGTCAAACGAGAACGACGAAGTTGCGGCAAGATTGTTTCTGCCAGATCAGAGTAAACAGCAGAGATATTCTTGATTTCTTTTTCTCTTGTTTCGGGATCCTGGTACATAGAGATAACTCTCAGTACGAGGTCTTTATCTTGCAAGTTAGATGCAGCTACCAATTCTTTGAAGCCTTCCCAGTCCTGAGCAGTGTAACGAGCGTCAACCGGAGCGTCAACCTTCATCTTCTTCAATTCTTTAGACAGGTATTTGCTTGTGTTGCCTTCACGTCTTTCAGCCAAGCCAGTGTTCAGTTTAACACCACCATCAGGAGAAGCGTAAGCAGAGATTTCGATTGCTACGTTCTGGTTAGGAGCTTCGTCTGCATTCTTAACAAGTTCTTTCCATTCTTTGATTGCGTCAGAGTTCAACTCTTGAGCACGCAGGTTAGCTTGCTGGATAAGGAACATGATGTTTGCGTCGTGAGCTTCTTTGATGATACGTTGGAATTTGTCTGCTGCAATAGCTGCATTAGCAGTAGCTGCGTCAGCCAGTTCGGATGTAGCGATCACACCTTCTCCGATTTTTACATCCGGCAATTTAACTGTCTTGTTCTTGATCTTTGCGTCGAAAGTCAGATACAATTCAGATTTCTTCATTTCCGGTTTGTAAGTGAAAGCAGATTTCATGGTTACGTTAGCACCTTCTTTCTGTGGGATAACTTGGTTGTTGCCCTTTACTTTTTCACCTTGGTAAGTGTAAGATGTTCCCCATGCTTCACCACCGGCATAACGAAGAACCGGAGTTACGGTTACAACAGCTTTTTTGTTGAACCATTTTGCAGGGAATGTGGCATTAATAGTCACAGGAACTTTGCCTCCGATGGCCTCAAGCGGCTGCGGTTCAGCTTTGATGTACTCTTCAGCTAACGGTTTCAACTTGTTTGAACAAGAAGAAAAAGTCAGAATTGCTGCCAATACGAGGAAAGGCATTAAATACTTTTTGTTCATAATTTGATGTAAGTTTAAAATGTTACTATGTTTATATATTCACTTTCAAATATCCCTTAGCCATCAAAGTGCAAAACTAAAGCATTTTTTTGTTATGAAGAGCAAACAAGAGATAAAATCTTTCCAATTAATACTTATTAATGAATCTTGTCTCCATTTTTTTCAGTCTGATGTCAAAACAGATAGGAAATGAATCCGGTGAATCCTTTCGGATTTTGTCTAACCCTTATTGTCAAATTTTAATCAAAACAGGGCTTTTTGAGTATAAAGTTTGTTATTGTAAACAATTTTCACGATATATATGCCGGCCGGGATCGAACCAATCGGCAAGGTCGTTTGTTGCCCGGTGATGGAATAATTGCGTATAGCCTTTCCTGTGAGCGAAACAAAGGTGAGGGAGGCCCGGCTGACGGGAACTGCAAAGTCGATGTGGATCGTATGCCGGTATCTGTCGACAGACAGGCTGACATCTGTTGCCGCTTCTATGTGCTCGTTGGCCGTTCCGCTTCCTTCGTTCGGATCCATTCCGTTGCAACTGCGAGCTGTTACTCCGATAGGATCGAGCCAGTATTTGAGCTGCTTGCTACTGTCGGCCGGTTCGGACCAGCTTTTTTGTATGGAGAAAAAGAAGTCTTCGACCGGATTGAGACAGCTGGAAGCACCGCCTGTCAAGCCTCCGATGATCCGGTTGTCGCTATCAAAAAGGGGAGAACCGGACGAGCCTCCGGCTGTACATCCTGTCGTCCAGCGGGCTACCTTCCAGTGTGAATTTTCATTGAAGTCGGTAACCTGTATTTTATAGGTCGTCAGCTCTACGTTTCCTTCGGCGAGGTTAAGCCTCTTGAGCGATCCGCCCGGATGGTGGATACACGTATAAGGAGCTGTCCCCGCATCCAGCGCGTTCCAGCCGGCATAATAGGCTCGGTAATCGGCGGGTGGTGTGTCCTGCAATTCCAATAATGCCATATCCGTTGATTCATTCACAGCCCGGAAATGGGCCGAAGCGATTGTCTGGTCAGTACGTCCAGGTTCAACCGGACTGCATTGGGGGCTGTTGTAATTGAAGTAACAGACAATATTGCCTGCCACCTCTTCATAATCTGGGTTTTTGATCTGGAACTGGTTATTCAAGCAATGCGAGGCTGTAAGGAGGTAAGGTTTTCCGTCGTTAGCCGTGTTGTTGACAAGCGTTCCCGTGCAACCGGTCGTCCCGTTGATAATCATCAGGACTACGCTGCGTTCGATAGCGTCGTAACGGGTTGTCGAATCCTGGTAGCAGGCGATGACCGGCATACATTTGAAAGCCGCAAAGTCGGGCTGCGGTTCCGAGAGTCTGAGGTTTCGATAGCCGTGGTTCACCTCGCCGACCGCGAGTTTTCCAGGGAAAGCGGTTTTCGCCGGTTCTTGGTATTCGATGATCAACTCGTCTCCCTGGATCGGGGCCACGGGCAGAATGCCACGTTCCGAATTGTTCAGGTGGTTGAATGAGCCCAAGACTTCCGATTGATCGCTATTGTACAGGAATACGCGTGCGCCTTCGGGCAGATGGTATTTACTGAACATTATATTGAGGGAGAGCGCACCTTCGGAACGTATCCCGAGTCGCCAGACCTTTGTCCCGTCGGACAGGGTGAAATGGACTCCGGAATTCTCCGGCGTATAGTCTGTCACGAACTTATAGGCAAAGCGGAATCCATTCCGTAGGCCGGTCGCTTCTAGCGAGTCGAGCCGGAGCTGTTCCGCCAGGTCGAATGGGGGCATTGTAATAAACATATCCTCTGTCAGGCTTTTTGTGGCCGTGAGAGGGAGTGGCTGTCCTCCGTGACTGATCTGTGCCTTGACGGAAACACCGGGAAACAGGCATAATCCGAAATATATTATAATAATAAGATGCTTTGCCATAATAGCGACAAATATACGATTTTAGGGAAATAATCAGCTATTTCAGATTCATTTTAAAATTGCTCCTGATATTTGTCCTGTCGAAAGATTAGACAGATAAAAAGTAGAACTATAAAAGATGAATGCAATGAAGAAAATTTTAGCACTGTTAGTTTGCCTGCTTACCATAAGTACGGGCGTTCGCGCGGACGATGACCGTCCGGTTCGTTTCGACCAGCTGCCCGCTAAGGCACAGGCATATGTAAAGAAATATTTCCCACAGGAAAAGGTGGCGCTGGCAAAGATGGAAAAGGATTTTTTCGACAAGAAGTATGAAGTGATTTTTGCCAGCAGCAGCAAAGTGGAGTTCTTTAAGGACGGAACTTGGAAAGAAGTGGATTGCAAGTATTCCGCTGTTCCCGAAGCTGTCATTCCCGAAGCCATCCTACGCTATGTAAAGGCTACTTATCCCGATCATAAGGTCGTTAAGATCGAAAAGGAAGACCGGGGGTATGAGGCGAAACTTGCCAACGGTATGAAGCTGGAGTTTGACAATAAGTTTAACTTGATAGATATAAACAATTAATTAAGAACCGATTTTAAATAGAAATAGTATGATTAAAAATGTATTTTTACTTGCGGCACTATCTCTGTGCCTGTTCCAAAGTTGTGACAATGATGATAACGAACCGGTTCCCGGTTATGTGAGCGCCGAAACCAAAGCTGCTTTTGACGAAAAATATCCTGCGGCAAAAGATGTGGAGTGGGAGACGCGTAACGATTATTTGATTGTGGATTTCAAACAAGATAAAGTAGAGAAGGAAGCTTGGTTCGACAATAGCGGAACTTGGTATATGACGGAAACGGATATCCCTTTTGCACAGCTTCCCGATGCGGTGAAGACTGCTTTCCAGCAAGGCGAATATTCGACTTGGAAAGTGGACGATGTGGATATGATCGAACGCCGGGATGTCGAGACCGTCTATGTGATCGAGACGGAACAGGGCAATAGTGAGGTGGATCTTTATTATTCTCCGGATGGTATCTTGGTGAAAACCGTTCTCGATGCGGGTGGAAACGATGGATATGAAGATTTTATCCCGTCACAGCCTTCCTCTTCCGTAGATGCTTATATCAAAGAACATTATCCTTCTGCCCGCATCTTGGATATCGACCGGGAAAAAGGTGTTACGGAAGTTGAAATATTGGATGGAACAGTTTGCCGCGAACTCCTGTTCGATGACGGAGGCGCTTGGATGCAGACTAAAACGGAACTTCGTATTACTGCGCTGCCGGACGCGGTAATGGCTGCTATCAAGGCTTCGCAATATGCAACCTATAGGATCGACGATGCTGATTTCATCGAGACTCTGACTGGCAAATGGTATCTCGTTGAACTAGAATCCGGCAAGCAGGAAGTGAAACTTCGCATAGACGCTACCGGAAAGATATTGTAGAAACCTACCGTTATCACTTTCAGGTTCGTGAGAGAAAATTGGACATGGCATCCGGTATATCGGAGATAATCCGGCTTTGTTTTCCAGCCACCAAACAGGTGATAGCCCGTTCCCATGTCCAAAACTTAGCATTTGCAGTCGTGCAGGGGATGTACAGTAGTATCCAAGGCAATTAGTGCTTCGGAGAAACGGACGCATGTTGCTTAATCCAATTTCAGCCTGATGACCGTTCCGTATGAAGGGACATTTTTGAATGCTTCTTTCAAGTCATATTCTCCGGCATAGACACGGGCACAGGTCAAGACACCGCCATGTGCGAAAATGCATACTTTCTGCAGGCCACTTTCTCTTATTTCATTTAGGAAATGACTGACACGGGTATATTGATCTTGCAAGGATTCGCCCGAAGGAGCCGGAACATTGATCCAGTCGTTGAACCAGGCTTCCGATCGAGGATCGGAGGATAGTTCGTCCCAAGATTTCATTTCCCATTCCCCAAAGCTGATCTCTTTAATGCGGTCTTCCTTTTCTGCGTCCGGGTAGCCGCAATAGTTTGCGAGGCGGACACAGCGTGTGAGCGGGCTGCTCCATACCTTGTCGAATATATGGCCGGATAAGGTCTTTTTTACGGCTTCGGCTTCATCCTCGAATGAGGGGCGAAGGGGAACGTCGGTTTGCCCGTATGCATAGCCTGCGGGAACGTCGACGGAAGTATGCCTGACCAGATAAATTTCCATGTAATATGTGTTTTATATGATTATTGTATAAATAACGACTATCCCCAGATAGAAGCTCAGTTCACAAAGCAAAAATGTTGCTCCGCAGCAGTCACCTGTATAACCTTGTATTTTCTTTTTCATTAGAGAGGTGAGGGAATGGAATACAAGAACAGGCAGTAGACCTGCCAGAAAATAAATGGGTTCTGGCAGCCAGAACATCGGAATAAGAGCGGAGAAAAGGCAACATGTATATTCGCCTGTAGTCATCCGACTGTAGACCGTTTTGTTTTTAGCCTCTTCTTCCTTACGGGCGTAGGGAAGTCTGTTGATGATCATTCCAGCAACTCCTTTGGAAAAAGGATCGCCTGCCAGTATCGCACTTCCTGCGAGAGCTGGTGACAGGCTGCTCAACAACGTATATAGAAGCGAAAAATAAAGAATCAACCCGATCACCCCGTAGCTTCCTATATGTGAATCCTTCATAATTGAAAGGATACGTTCTCGAGAGGTTCCTCCCCCGAAGCCGTCGAAAAAGTCAGCAAGTCCGTCTTCATGTAGGCAACCGGTTATCAGCAGCCGGGTGACGATTGCCAATAGTACGGCAACACTTGCCGGCAGTATCAGTGAAGCTGTGTAAAGTACGATTACGGAAAGCCCGGCTGTGAGCCAGCCGACTAACGCCCAGCGGCTGACTACATTCTTGAAATATTCCGAAGGGACTTCAGCCAGTCGCCAGAATGGTAGCCGGGTGAAAAATATAAAGGCGGCAAGGATACGGAGCATGGATTGGAAATTAATAATTAAAAAGGAGTTAGAAATATTTGGTGATGGAGGCTTGCTGGAAGCTGTGCATCTCGTTGATCATGCGGACTGCCGAGTCCACAATCGGATAGGCGCATACGGAGCCGGAACCTTCACCCAGGCGTAAGCCGAGATTTAGCAGCGGCTTGGCTTGTAGGATATCCAGTACACGTTTGTGTCCGGCCTCGTCTCCGCAGTGTCCGAATATGCAGTAGGGAAGCATTTCCGGATACAAGTGTGAAGCAGCCAGTATGCAGTTTGTCATGATAAAGCCATCTACCAGAATAACCATCTTCAATTCTGCCGCGCGGAGCATGCCTCCCACAGCCATCACCATCTCGTAGCCGCCGAAATAGCGGATCACATTCAACGGACTGTTGTCTCCTTTGTAGTTGTCAAGCGCCTTTTTTAAAACATTATATTTATGTTTGACCCCTTCGTTATCTAAGCCGCTTCCGGCGCCTACGCAATCGATCAGCGGGATTCCCGTCAGGCAAGTCATCCACATGCTAGACGCAGCAGTGTTTCCGATTCCCATCTCACCGAAACTGATCACGTTGCACCCTTTGTTGTAGCAATCTGTGACAATGTCGGCCCCATATTGGATTGCCAATTCCATTTCGTCTTGTGTCATGGCTGCCTCATACAGGAAGTTACGGGTCCCTTTCCTGATTTTCCGGTCGATCAACTCTGGGATGGCAGGGAAATCGAAATCCACACCTCCGTCGACGATCTTGATTTCGAAGCCGTGCTGGCGTGAAAGGAAACAGACACCTGCTCCCCCGTTCAGGAAGTTATGTATCACCTGGCGTGTTACTTCTTTGGGGGATTTGCTGACGCCTTCATCGGCGATTCCGTGGTCGGATGCGTATATTACATTAACTGGATGATGAAGTGCTGGGGATAATGTTTGCTGGATCAGACCGATTTGGAGTGCAATTTCTTCAAGTGTACCCAGTGACCCTTTGGGTTTCGTCAGATTATTGATTTTGTCCTGCAGGGCTGTGGCGATAGCGGTGTCAGGTTTTTGAATGTTGAAAGAGATCATTGTATAGTGTTTTTATTATTTTACCTTCATGGGAATACCACTCACCATGAGAACAACTTCGTCGGCACGGGATGCGATGTATTGGTTAAGCCAACCTTGCAGATCTGTGAACCGACGTTGTACTGCATCGGGAGAAACACCGCCTAATCCGATTTCGTTTGTGACGAAGATCAGGTAGGCATCCTGCTCTGTAAATTTATTAAATTCTTCTTTTAACTCGGCCAAGGAACGGTTCGTGTCACCTTCATTGTCGAAGAAAAAGTTTGTACCCCAGAGGGTGACACAATCGATAACGACCACACGGCCGTTCAGATCGTGGCGGCTCAGGAATTTCTCTTCTTCGATATTCGTCCATTCCGGTCCTCGGTCAGCCTGATGGCGAAGTACACGCTTGCGGAACTCCTCGTCCCAGACACGTGATGTCGCCAGGTAAACCGGATTAGCTGTCAGTGACAAAGCAAGTTTTTGCGCATATCCGCTTTTCCCGGAACGTTGGCCGCCTGTCACTAAAACGATATGCTTTTTTCCCATTGTCTTATTCTCCTTTCGGTTTATTGCGGGCGGCTGCGCGTTTTGCTTTGTTGAGCGGGTTGTTCTTGCTTGTCTTGCGCAACGCTGCCGATTTTGGAGAAGAAGCCAAGCGTTGTGCAACGGCCGACCGTCCTAATGATTTGCCGAATTTGGGGCGCAAAGCTTCTTTCAGCACCTCTTTGCCGATGTCAGTCACCTTTGTTTCTTTTTTCGTGCTTTCTCCATTGCGTGCAGCATGGCGGGCGGCTGCATATTTATTGTATTTTACATATTTGCCGGGGCGTAGGCCTTTTGAACCGGCTGCTGGAGAAGTTGTCTTCTTTTCGGAAGTCGCCGTAGACGAGGGCTTTGTCTTCTTCGCCTTTTTTTCTTGTCCGGCAAGTTCCAACTCTTGGATATTGATCCGTGCGGAAGATGTTTGTTTGCCCGTATGCTTTCCGATTTTAATTTGTATATCATCCAGCATGACGATATCGGCTTCAGTTACTTTCTGCCCGACATGAGGCAGGCTGCCGTTTACGGTGACACGTCCTTCTTCGATGAATTTGTCTGCTTCCCTGCGTGAACAAAGGCCGGAATCACTGATGAGCTTATTTAATCTTACTTCCATTCTGTACATCTTTATTTAGTGGATAATTATTGATATTAAACAAACAATAAGCCCCATGGCAAGTTCGGCATTGCTGTTTGTTTTGATGGCAATCAACATGTCTTCTGTTGTGAAAGTCCGTTCGTTGGTTCCGATATAGGGTTTTTCTACCGGCTTCCCGAAATAATCGTGGGTCCCCCCAAAACGGCAATTCAATATGGCGGCAAGAGCAGATTCCGGATAGCCTGAGTTCGGGCTGGCATGAGCCGGACCGAAACGCTTAACGAAATCCGTTTTGTTCAAGTTGCCGGAAACAGCCAGCATCAACCATGCGGTTAACCGGGCAGGAATATAATTGGCAAGATCGTCGAGCCTTGCGGCAATCTGCCCGAATTCTAAATAACGTTCATTTTTGTAGCCGATCATCGAATCGAGCGTGTTCACCATCTTATAAGCCATCATGCCGGGAAGTCCGAGCAGGGTAAACCAAAACATGGGAGCTATCACTCCGTCGCTCAGGTTTTCCGCGAGCGTTTCGAGAGCGGCGGCCCGTATCTCTTGTGGGGAGAGACGGGAAGTGTCGCGGCCTACGATCCGCCCGACCTGTTTGCGTCCTTCTTCCGTGCTACGGTCTACTGCTTCGAAAACGGCTTTCACTTCTTTGACCAGCGTTTTTCCCGCCAGGCAGTAAAAGACGCCTATCCCGGATAGAATAGAAGCTACTATCGGGTGAAAGTGTCCGGCAAGCGCCAGTATCCGTTCGCAAAGCAAATACGTTCCGACAACCAGTATGAGTGCCATGATGCCTCCTTTGACGGCCCGGTCATTTCCTTTGTTCAGCGTCTTCTCTCCTAAAGAAATCACTTTGCCGAAACCAACAACCGGATGTGGCCATCCTTCAGGATCACCCAACAAGCGGTCTGCCAGCCATCCGCCGATGAACGGGAAGGCTTTTGCCATATAAAACGATTGATGGAACCAATAATACATAATAGTGGCAAAGGTAAAAATATAATTTCAGTTATGGAATCCATCGCCTATATTCCTTATGATTTGTCGAGGTAAAATTGAAGGAGGAAGATATGCTCTTCGCCCTGATACCGGTAGGAGATGTGCAACCTGTATTGACGACAAATCGCTTCGGCTATGGCGAGGCCGAGTCCGGTCGATTCCTTTTTCTTGTTCCCTTGGTAGAAACGTTCGAAGATATGCTCGCTGTCGAGAGGTTCGGTTTGCCCTGTGTTGGCGATAGTCAGCGAGTCTGCCTGGATCGTGACACGGACGTGTCCTTTTTCCTTGTTATGGATAAAAGCGTTTTTCAGCAGGTTGGAGATGAGTGACTCCGCCAGTGTCTCGTTCATCGTTATCGTCAGTAGGCCCTGTTCCTCCAGTGAGATATGGGCTTTGTAGTGGCTGAATATCTCTTTGTAATCATCTAACAGCCGTTTGACGATGCTGTTGATTTCGACCGGACGGCTGTTGGTGAATTGTCCGTTGTCGATCCGGGAGAGAAACAGCAGGGATTTATTCAGCCGGACGATGTAGTTCAGTGTATGCTTGGTCTTGAACAGTTCTTCCATTTGTTCCTCCGTCAGTTCCGTATTGTCGAGCAGCCATTCGATACGGTTGTTGCAAACGGCGAGTGGTGTCTGAAGTTCGTGCGATGCATTGCCGATAAATTGCTTCTGCTGTTTGAATAGTTGTTCCGAACGTTCGACGGCTTGGGCCGCTGCCTCGTTCAACCTGCGGAATTCCGGGATACGGGTGTCGTTGGGAACAGGTCCGTGCTGTTTGCCTGGCAAATAACTGTCCAGCCAATTCAGTAGCGTGTACAACGGGCGCAGGCTCCGATAGAACACCCAAATGCAGACCGTAAGCAGGGTGACCAGTAAAACAATATAAAGAAAGAGAATCCAGTTGGCGACGGCCTCACGTAAATCTTCTTTTTCAAAAGAGGGAGTCGAGACTTCCAGTAGGAAATAATTGTCGTCTTTATCGGCGAAGATGGTCCGCAGCACGCGTGCCGGTTCGGTCTCTTCCTTTTCCTTTATATATATGTCGGCATCGTAGTATTCGATCGCCGGGTATTGTCTGGCTTCTTCCCTTGTGATGGGACGGATGGAATAGCTGTTGTTACTCCCGTCGTTTTTCGAAGGAAGCTCTTTGCCGGCAAGCGAACGGATGATGATCGTCTCGGAGTAGTCTTCCAGCGCGTCGTCTACTTCGTCGTTGATCTCGTCGATCATGGTGAAATAAAAGAAAACCGTCCATATCGTCAGGACGGCTAGCAATGCCAGGGATAGGCGAAGCAATATGCGGTAAATCAATTTCATATTTGTCGTGCCTTATTCCTCTTCGTTGATGACTAATTTATATCCGAAGCCATAGATAGAGCGGATTTCAATTGTCGCGCCTGCCTTCTTTAGCTGCTGGCGCAGATTCTTGACTTGTGCATAGACGAAATGGAAACTGTCCGCCTGATCGATATGGTCGCCCCAGACGGCTTCGGCTAGTACGGCCTTGTCAATGATATGGTTCGGTCGGTTGGCAAAATAGAACAGGATGTCGTATTCTTTCTTGAGAAGTTCCAGTTCCTTGTCGTCAACGAATACCCGGAAACTATCCGGTTCGATCCGTAGATTTCCCAGCCGTAGGGAACGCGAACCGTCGCTGCGTTGTCGTCTCAGCACACTTTTGATACGGGCGTTTAGCTCGGCCAGGTGGAAGGGTTTCGGGAGATAGTCGTCTGCTCCCTGTTCCAGCCCCAGGACTTTGTCCTCGATGGAGTCGCGGGCAGAGATGATGATGACGCTCTCACGCTTCTGTTGTTCCTTGAGCATCTCCAACAACTTCAAACCGTTCCCATCCGGCAACATGATGTCGAGCAGGATACAGTCGTAGCTGTAGTCCGCTATTTTCAGGCTCGCTTCGTGGAAGGTGTCTGCCGTTTCCACTACATATCGCTCTTTTGCCAGTGTTTTCTGCATCAGTTCCCTGAGCGAAGGTTCGTCTTCAACTATTAATATCTTCATAAATATAGCTTTATCAGTATCCAAAGATACGAAGTGAATTTAAAATAAACTTGAAATGATCATTTTAAAAAGGCAAACAACCGTCGAATCTCATGATTTTTAATTAAGTTTGCCTGTCCGTATCGAGGATACGATTCAAAAACCAATATTATAAATTAAAATACAAACGCTATGGCAACAACTCCTTTCAAGTATCAGGCTCCGTTCCCATTGGGCCCGGATACAACAGAGTATTATCTGCTTACAAAAGATTATGTTTCGGTTTCCGAGTTCGAAGGAACCCCGGTTCTGAAAGTAGCGAAAGAAGGTCTTACGGCAATGGCTAATGCCGCTTTCCGTGATGTTTCCTTTATGCTTCGCCGCTCGCACAACGAGCAGGTGGCTAAGATCCTGAGTGATCCGGAAGCAAGTGATAACGATAAATATGTAGCGTTGACTTTCCTGCGTAACGCAGAAGTTGCTGCTAAGGGTGTACTTCCTTTCTGTCAGGATACCGGTACGGCTATCATCCACGGCGAAAAGGGACAGCAGGTGTGGACTGGCTACTGCGATGAAGAGGCACTTTCGTTGGGTGTATATAAAACCTATACGGAAGAGAACCTGCGCTATTCGCAGAACGCTCCCCTGAACATGTACGACGAAGTGAACACCAAATGCAACCTCCCCGCCCAGATCGATATCGAAGCTACGGAAGGTATGGAATATAAGTTCCTATGCGTGACAAAGGGTGGCGGTTCCGCCAATAAGACTTACCTGTATCAGGAAACAAAGGCGATCCTGAATCCCGGCACTTTGGTCCCCTTCATCATCGAAAAGATCAAGACATTGGGTACGGCTGCTTGTCCCCCTTATCATATCGCAGTGGTTATCGGCGGAACTTCTGCCGAAAAGAACCTGCTGACGGTGAAGTTGGCTTCTACACATTATTATGACGAATTGCCTACGACCGGCAATGAGTATGGCCGTGCTTTCCGGGATATAGAACTGGAAAAAGAAGTGTTGGCCGAAGTTCACAATATCGGTTTGGGAGCACAATTCGGCGGAAAGTATCTGGCACATGATATCCGTATCATCCGTCTGCCGCGGCACGGCGCTTCCTGTCCGGTCGGTTTGGGTGTCAGTTGTTCGGCCGACCGTAACGTGAAATGTAAGATCAACAAAGACGGTATCTGGATCGAGAAGCTGGACAGCCATCCGGGCGAACTGATCCCGGCAGAACTGCGCGAGGCAGGCGAAGGCGATGCTGTCAAGATCAACCTGAACCAGCCGATGACAGAGATCCTGAAAGAACTGGATAAATATCCGGTGGCTACCCGTCTGTCTCTGAACGGTACGATCATCGTAGGTCGCGATATCGCTCACGCCAAGTTGAAAGAACGTTTGGACCGTGGTGAAGACCTGCCTCAGTATATCAAGGATCATCCTATCTATTATGCCGGTCCGGCCAAGACTCCGACCGGTATGGCTTGTGGTTCTATGGGCCCGACGACTGCCGGCCGTATGGACCCGTATGTCGGTTTGTTCCAGAGTCATGGCGGTAGCATGATCATGTTGGCGAAAGGTAACCGTAGCCAACAGGTGACGGATGCTTGCCAGAAATATGGTGGTTTCTATTTGGGAAGTATAGGCGGTCCGGCTGCAATTCTGGCCCAGAACAACATCAAGAGCATCGAATGTGTGGAATATCCCGAATTGGGCATGGAAGCGATCTGGAAGATCGAAGTGGAAGATTTTCCAGCATTTATCCTGGTAGACAACAAGGGTAACGATTTCTTCAAACAGATCAAACCGCGTTGCACTTGCAGCAAGTAAGACGTGCTTTGCATTCATATAAAAAAGGAGGGAGTGAAAAAATCATTCCCTCTTTTTTATTGAGAGCCGTTATGTGTAGTCTGATACCTTTATAGATGCGGTTTTCGTTAATTTTTTCTGTTTCGATGGTAATTGTATCGAAATGGATTCTGTCTTCTTTACTGGTTATGCTGCATATTCTATATAGTATACATTCAGTTTCTGTTGATTATCTCACCCAATTTTACAGCTTCCGTAGCTGATAATACAGATAGTAGTTGCTTCGTCCGTATTTCTTTTGAACAGACCGAATAGGCAAGAGTATGGGCAGGCGGGGCGAACTTGTCCGGTTGGCGTTTGTTCTGGAAGCGGTGCTTGTCGCTTTTCAAAAGGATGTAGGCTTGTTTGGAACAGGCTATACCCTTTTTGTTTATAGCCTATATCCTTTTCCCGGATAGGTTATAGGCTATTTTGATTAAATGTTGCGGATAGTTATTGCTTTCTCATTCACCTATTTATTCTGTACTTTGTTTTTCAATGCTTATAAAAGGTGAAGGCAAGTGTTTTTTGGCCTTCACCCTGGGAGTGCTTGAAATATATGGCATACAGATAAAAGGTGAAGGATAAAAAGAGTGTTGCGTATAAAAAAACAGCTCCCGTCCCCCAAAATATGGAACGGGAGCTGTTAGGTAATTATACACGTATGTGTTTACCGATTCTTAATCCTGGCGTTCGCGGCGAGGACCACGGTCTCCACGATCCTGACGGGGGCCACGGTCTCCACGTTCCGGTCTCGGACCACGTTCTGGTCTCGGCGGGCGTTCTTCGTAACCTTCTGGTTTCTGCAGCAACACTTTGTGGGATAATTTGAATTTGCCCGTCTTGGCATCGATGTCTACCAACTTGACGCTGATAGTATCACCTTCTTTCAAACCAGCCTGTTCAACTGTTTCCAGACGTTTCCAGTCGATTTCGGAAATGTGGAGCAAACCGTCTTTGCCCGGCATGAATTCAACGAATGCACCGTAAGGCATGATAGAAGAAATCTTTCCTTCGTAGATTTCGCCGATTTCGGGAACAGCAACGATAGCTTTGATGGAGCGGATAGCCGCATCGATTGTCGCTTTGTTTGTTCCGGAGATTTCGATTTTACCCACTCCGTCTTCTTCTTCAATAGTAATAATGGCACCCGTCTTTTCCTGAATACCCTGGATGATCTTACCGCCCGGACCGATTACCGCACCGATAAATTCTTTACCGATCGTCATCGTTTCGATTCTCGGAGCGTGAGGCTTCAGATCCGAACGAACTTCCGGCTGGGCTTCCATGATCTTGCCCAGGATGTGCATACGGCCTTCTTTTGCCTGTGCCAATGCGTTTTCAAGAATTTCGTATGACAGACCGTCTACCTTGATATCCATCTGGGTGGCAGTGATACCGTCTTTTGTTCCTGTTACCTTGAAGTCCATATCGCCCAAATGGTCTTCGTCTCCTAAGATATCGGACAGGATAGCGTAGTTCTGGCCTTTGTTTTCAGAGATCAGACCCATTGCGATACCGGATACCGGCTTTTTCATCGGAACACCTGCGTCTCTCAATGCCAGCGTTCCGGCACATACGGTTGCCATTGAAGAAGAACCGTTAGACTCTAAGATATCGGAAATCACACGTACTACATAAGGATAATCTGCCGGGATCATCCGTTTCAATGCACGATGAGCCAGGTTTCCGTGACCGATTTCACGACGTCCCACACCGCGAGAAGCTTTTGCTTCGCCAGTAGAGAACGGAGGGAAGTTATAATGTAACAGGAAACGTTCTTTTCCGTGGTTCAGTACATCGTCGATCATTTTTTCATCGGCTTTTGTACCTAAGGTAACAGTCGAAAGCGACTGTGTTTCGCCACGCGTGAAGATTGCAGAACCATGAGGACCTGGCAGGCAGTCTGTTTCGATCCAGATCGGACGGATTTCAGTAGTCTTACGACCGTCCAGACGCTTTCCTTCGTCCAGGATAGCGCGGCGCATCGCTTCTTTTTCTACATCGTGGTAATAGCGGCCGATCATTTCAACTTTCTCGTCAGTCAATTCTTCTTCTGAAAACTGAGCTTTATACTCTTCGACAACTGCTTCGAATGCTTCGGCACGCTGATGTTTGTCGGTGCCGGAGGTTGCAACGGCGTATGCCTTTGCATAACATTTTTCGTGTACATCTTTGCGCAGTTCGTCATCATTGACTTCGTGGCAGTATTCGCGTTTAACCAGTTTACCGCAAGCTTCGGACAGTTCAAGCTGTGCCTGGCACTGTACTTTGATTGCTTCGTGTGCTACTTTGATCGCTTCCAGCATTTCTGATTCTTGAACTTCATCCATTTCGCCTTCCACCATCATGATGTTGTCAAGTGTAGCACCCACCATAATATCAATATCTGCTTTTTCCAATTCAGAGAACGTGGGGTTGACTACGTACTTGCCATCGATGCGTGCGACGCGGCATTCGGAGATCGGTCCGTTGAAAGGAATATCTGATACGGCCAATGCGGCTGAAGCAGCCAGTCCGGCAAGTGCATCCGGCATGTCTTCACCGTCTGCGGAGAATAATATAACGTTTACATATACTTCTGCATGGTAATTGTCTGGGAAAAGAGGGCGGAGGGCACGGTCGACCAAACGAGAAGTCAAGATTTCGTAGTCGGAAGCTTTACCTTCTCTTTTTGTAAAACCGCCAGGAAAACGGCCAAATGCCGAGAATTTTTCTTTGTACTCTACTTGTAACGGCATGAAGTCAACACCCGGGTTTGCATCTTTAGCGGCACAAACAGTAGCCAGCAACACAGTGTTGCCCATACGTACGGTAACTGCACCGTCCGCCTGTTTCGCCAATTTCCCGGTTTCGATGGTGATGGTTCTTCCATCAGCCAATTCGATCGTCTTGTTAATTGGATTAAGCATAATCTTTTTCTTATTTTTCTATCTGTAAAATTGGTGCAAATGTAATGAAAGTTTGTCTGTAAACGTGTGAAAATGAAAATAAAAAACATGAGAAAAGCTCTTTTTTATAAAAATAGCGGGAAGATTTAGCGAATAATAGTGCCACAATTGTAAATTAATGTATATTTGCAGCGAATTAAAATAAGAAGTAAAGATATGATGAAACAAATATCCACACGACTGTTGACTGTTTTAGGACTGTGCATGTTCTTTCTCTCAGCCTGTAACTACTCCTCGGATTTCACTGTGAAGGGAGTCGTGGCTGGGGCTGACGGTCAGCTTATGTATTTGGAAAATGTCGGAATCTCTAATGTGGTGACACTCGATTCCATCAAGCTAGCTCCCGGCGGGAAGTTCAAGTTTACGGAAAAGCGTCCTGAGTATCCGGACTTTTATCGTTTGCGTCTGAACAATCAGCTGATCAATTTCGCGGTCGATTCGACCGAAACCATATCCTTCGTCGCTGATGCTGGTACTTTCGCGACTTCCTATTCTGTGGAAGGGTCTGAAAACTCAAAGGCGATAAAGGCGATCACTTTGGCACAACTGGATGCAAACCAGGCTATCAGCCGCCTACGGAAGGAATATGAGGATAAGATGATTTCAGATACGACCTACCGTATGAAGGTTTTGGCTGCTGCCGATGCCTATAAAGAAGTCGCCCGGAAATATATTTATTCGGCGCCGATGTCCACGGCCGCCTATTTCGCTTTGTTCCAGCAGATCGATGGCTTGTTGTTCTTTGATTTGTATGATAGGAAAGATGTCAAGGCATATGGAGCGGTTGCGACCAGCTACAATCATACTTATCCGGAAAGTCCGCGTTCGAAGCATTTGTACAATCTGACACTGCAATCCATGAAGGTCTTGCGTGCGCAACGTCCTGTCGATTACAGCAATGTGGAAACAAAAGAAATTTCATTCCTTGATATCGAATTGCCGGATGTTCGGGGTGAAGTGGTAAAACTGTCTACGGTTGCTCCTGGCAAGGTGGTGTTGATAAACTTTACGGCTTATCAGACGGAATGGTCGCCGGCTTTGAATATGGCATTAGGTGAATTGTACACAAAATACCATGACCAAGGACTTGAAATTTATCAGGTGTCGTTGGATAGTGATTTCCATTTCTGGAGAAACGGGGCCTCTAATTTGCCGTGGGTTACTGTCCACGATCCTCAGTCTGTTTATTCGCAGGTGGCAGGTTTGTACAATGTAAAACAATTGCCCGCTCTTTTCATCCTCGATCGCAAAGGAAACTTGGTTAAGCGTGTCGAAGACGTGAAGAAACTGGAAACAGACGTAAAAGCAGTACTTTGATTTGTGAATTATAATTTATACGTTGATGAAATCATAATTCATAAGTCCTAACATGTTGTAAAGCACTTCAAAAGGATTTGCGTTCTTAAAAAAGATCGTTTATCTTTGCAAAGTCTAAAAATACAGAGAAAGAGGAGTTCCGGCCAAGCAGTTGGTCGGGATTCTTTTTTTATTATGCAATAATCAATAATAACATTTTAAATAAATAGGAGGATTTAGTATGGCAGTGAGCTATATGACGAAAGATGGCTATGATAAGATTTTAGCTGAAATCAATTATCTGGAAACTGTGAAACGTCCGGAAATATCTGCCCAGATTGCAGAGGCCCGTGACAAAGGTGATTTGTCTGAAAATGCTGAGTATGACGCAGCAAAGGAAGCACAAGGCATAATGGAAGCAAAGCTTGCCCAGTTGAAGGGCTTGATTTCTAATGCCCGCTTGATAGACGAAACCCGTGTTCAAACAGATGAAGTTCAGATCCTGAACAAGGTTAAGATCAAGAACACAAAGAACAATGCAGTCATGACGTATACTTTGGTCTCAGATTCGGAAGCAAACCTGAAAGAAGGCAAGATTGCGGTCAGTACTCCGATTGCGCAGGGGCTGATGGGAAAAAAGGTCGGTGACATTGTGGAAATCAAAGTCCCATCCGGCATGATGAGCTTTGAAATTATGGATATATCGATTTAATAATATAACATTATGGCATCAATATTCAGTAGAATTGTGGCAGGTGAGATCCCTTGTCATAAAGTGGCGGAAAACGAAGAATTCTTTGCTTTTCTGGACATTAATCCGGTCGCTGTCGGTCATACGTTGGTGATTCCGAAAAAAGAAATTGATTATATTTTCGACATAGAAGATCCCATGCTCGGACGTATGATGGCATTTGCCAAACGGGTGGCTCGTGCACAAGGAGCTGTTATACCTTGCAAAAGGGTAGGTTTGGCAGTTATGGGACTGGAAGTTCCTCATGCGCATATTCATTTAATTCCGATCCAGAAGGAGTCTGATATGTATTTTGGCGGAAAGAAAATGGAGGTTACTCAGGACGTGCTCGCAGACACCGCTGCACGGATAAGAAATGCCTTTAAATAAATGAGGTAAAGTCTTTTTGGTATAAAAACTTTATGTATATTTGTAACCGCTTCTTCCTCTGTATGACAATATTGAGAGGAAGAAAGCGGTTTTTTATAAAGATTCATTAGTGGTTTTTACTCATAAATTTGTTAACCTTAGAAGAAAGGCCCCCCTTGTGAAAGGACGGCCTTCTTTTTTTAACACACAATTATCGTTATACGCAATTTTATTTTGGTTTTTTAATCGACTTTGGTTATGGAGCCGCTCCCGATAATGCTCTTTTCCTTTATGTTCGGATTTCCTTTGTATCGGATAGTCCCGCTCCCGGCTATTTTGGTGGATATTGCCTTGTTTGCGGTGATCTCGATATGGGTGCTTCCGGCCGCTTTGCAAGTAAGTTCTTCTGTCTCCAGACCGAACGCTTTGATCTTGCTGCTACCGGCGCTTTTAATATTCATCTTTTCTGTTTTACCGCTTAGAGAGACAGTGCCGCTACCCGCGATTTCGCAATCTAAACGGGTGATGGCAATGGAATCAGCTTTTATAGTTCCTCCTCCTGCAAATCTAATTTCCAGTTTTTTGCCGTTGAGGCCTTTGCCTAAATCACAATTGCCTCCGCCTGCCATTTTGAACTCTTTCAGTGCAGTCGAGTTGGTTATCACGATAAAGCGGGTGGGGTTGATTCCGGTATGCCTATTTTTGGGGCGGACAACCAACTCTTTGCTATCGGTATTGATATCCAGAAGATCCATGATATTTTGGTCTGTCTCGACTTTCAGATAGGGAGCGTCATCCGATTGCATATATTTGAAGTCGATGTTTTCTCCCTCGATTTGTATCTCGTCGTAATCCTTTATCGGGATTTCTTTGCTTACGACATTGCCGTCACCGGAAACCTTGTTTATATGGCAGGAGCATAAAAGCCCTGCCATGAGTATGAATACCAGTATGAATGAATATGATTTTTTCATGATTCTGTTGTTTTTATAGATTATATATTGAAGAAATTGTACCAGGGCAATGTGCTCCATCCGTTTATTCCGGTCTGGAAGAAGTAGATGGCGCACAGCACTACGGATACTAACCATAAGATCAGTAATGTCCATTTGGCCGTGTTAGGCAATGGCTTGGCTTTGAACAGTTGCATGCAGATTGCATATACCAGGGCAAAAATAGGAATGCCGATCAGTAGAATGAATCCGATGCATCCCATAATGGCCAATGAAATAGGTGCTCCTACTATCAGGTCGGCCCCGAACGGCGACAATTGATATAGGAAGCCTGTGCCTCCGGCAATAAGGGCAAAGGTGACGACGACCAATATAAAGGCGACGAGCAATAATGGCGGTAGCAGGATGATTCCGATCAGTATGGCCAGGAATTTGAGGATGAAACCTACCACACCGACAAACAAGTCCGCCAGTTTTTGCAGAAAGCTTCTCGGTTTGTCGGAACTCATATAATCATTTACATTATTGCTGACCTTCTCGAAGCCATCCGTAACCGTTTTGCCTATGTTTTCGAGGGTGACGCTTTGTCCGCGCATCATCAGCTTGTCGGCTGCGGTTCGGGCCAACGGCATTACCAGCCATAGTATAAGGTATAAGATGATGATCGGTGCATAAGGAATGAAAAGCAGGATGATCATAGCAAGGCGTACAGCCGTTACGTCCCATCCCATATAAGCGGCGATACCGCCGGCTACACCTCCCAATACCCGGTTGTCCGGATCGCGCATCAGCTTTTTCGGGCCTCTGGGAATCTCTTCTTCCTGAAAAGCTTGTGTCCTGGCTTCTTCCGTAGATTCTTTTTCTTCTTCACCTTCAAACAATTCTTCCGGCTTACCCATACGCTTGATTACTTCTTCGACATGTTCGATTGTGATCACTTCGTAGCCCAGTCGAACCCGCTCGTTGAATAGTTCGGAGATACGCATTTCAAAATCGTTCATAATCTCTTCCGAACCTTCTTCCTTGCGGAAGTGGATGCGGAGGTTTGCTAGATATTTATCGAGTAGTTGATATGCATCTTCGTCAATGTGGAAAACCGTTCCTCCCAAATTAACTGTCAGTGTCTTCTTCATTGTTTTCTGATTTTAATTGTTTCTGATGTGGTTTATTGTATCATTCAGTTCCTGCCAGGATGTTTCCAGCTCTCCAAGAAATTCTTCTCCCTTCGGGGTGAGCTGGTAATACTTGCGAGGCGGTCCTTGAGTAGATTCTATCCACTGGTAGCTTAACAATTCGCTGTTCTTTAGTCTTGTTAACAGAGGATATAGGGTACCTTCCACTACAATCAATTTAGCTTCCTGTAACTTCTGGATAATGTCAGAGGTGTACGCCGGCTCTTTTTTGAGAAGCAATAGAATACAATATTCCAATGTCCCCTTTCTCATTTGTGATTTTACGTTCTCTGCATTCATTTTTATTTTGTTTTACGCTACAAATATATGTATTGCCTATGTACTATGCAATACATGCTACTATGTTTATCCTAATTTAACATTAATATTGCACAAATCCGGCACTTTTGTGTAAAAAAGGGGCTAATCTCGTGACAAATAGAATAGAAAACCGTACTTTTGCAACATCAATTCAAAACAAAGAATTATGATTTACTACCATTATGCCGAGTTGGTTCATCGACAGGCAGAAAAATATGGCTCCCGTACCGCATTGAAATATCGTGATAATGCAACCGGGAAATGGTTAAAAATATCTTGGAAGGAATTTTCTGAAAAAGTTATGCTTACGGCCAAGGCAATGGCCGAATTCGGGATAGAAGTACAGGATAATATCGGGGTTTATTCACAGAATATGCCGCAATGCTTTTATACGGATTTCGGGGCATATGCGAACCGTGTGGTTTCTATTCCGATGTACGCAACGAATTCTCCGGGGCAGATCGAGTATATAATCAATGATGCTCATATACATACTTTGTTTGTCGGCGAGCAGTTGCAGTACAATAATGCATTCAAGGTGCAGAAAGAATCTCAATACCTGAAGCGCCTGGTGGTGTTTGATCCGGCTGTCAAGTTGAACCCGGAAGACAAGACTTCGATTTATTTTGACGATTTTTTGCGGCTAGGCGATAATGCGCATGCCGAGACAACGGTAAAGATCCGTACGAACGAGGCGGTGCCGGAAGACTTGGCTACCATAATATATACTTCCGGGACGACCGGAGAATCCAAAGGTGTCATGCTCCATCATTCCAATTATTTGGAAGCCATGCGTATCCATGACATCCGCCTCCCGATGGTGACAGATAAAGATCTTTCTATGTGTTTCTTACCACTGACTCATATTTTTGAAAAAGCGTGGTCTTACTATTGCTTGCATAAGGGAGTGACGATTGCGATCAACCAGGATCCTAAAATGATTCAGAAGACATTGCCGGAGGTACACCCTACATTGATGTGCAACGTCCCTCGGTTCTGGGAGAAGGTATATGCCGGCGTGCATGAAAAGATCAACTCGTCATCTTCTACCATGAAGAAAATCTTTTTGGATGCTATCGAGACCGGGCGCAAGTATAACTTGGAATATAAAAATAAGAGCATCCCGGCTCCTTTCGGATTGAAATTGAAGTTCGAAATATATAATAAGACCGTTTTCAATTTGTTGAAACGGGTGTTAGGGATCGAACGTGGCCGTTTTTTTCCGGTGGCCGGTGCGCCGCTTTCGGATACGGTCAATGAATTTTTGCAGTCTGTCAATATCCCTATTGTGTATGGTTACGGTTTGAGCGAGACGACGGCGACCGTCTGCTTCTATCCTGAAACCGGATTCCAGTTCGGTTCGATCGGGGAAGTCATGCCGGATGTGCAGGTTCGGATCGATCCGGAGAATAGCGAAATTCTGGTAAAAGGCAAGACTGTGATGTCCGGTTATTATAATAAGCCGGCCGAAAATGAAAAGGCGTTTACGGAAGATGGTTATTTTCGTACAGGAGATGCCGGAAGGATGGAAGGGAACACGTTGTTCTTTACAGAACGTATCAAGGACTTATATAAGACATCGAACGGCAAATACATCGCTCCGCAAGCGATTGAAATGGTTATGAGCGGCGATCAGTATATCGAACAGATTGCTGTTATCGGTGACCAGCGTAAGTTTGTCAGCGCGTTGATTGTTCCCGCTTATCCATTACTGGAAAAGTATGCCGAAGAAAAGGGGCTGGCTGTCGGTAGCCGGGAAGAACTTGTCCGGAATAAGGAAATCCTTCGCCTGATCGAGACACATATTGAGGAAAACCAGAAGAACTTGGCTTCTTATGAGAAGATCAAGCGTTTCACCTTGTTGTCCGAACCTTTTACGATGGGGGCTGAACTGACGGATACACTTAAGCTCCGTCGTTCTGTCATTCTGAAGAAATACGCAGATCCGATCGAAAAGATGTACGAAGAAGCTTCGAATATGTGGGGTAGTAATCCGGTTTAGATGGGGTAGCTGTGACATTTTGATAGTCAGGAAAATTGAGTATCTTTGCGGGACAAATTTAAAAACAAGAATTTTTATGATCACATCAGACCAACTACACAATGTGTTGGAGCGCGAGCAAGCGCTGAGGGGGTATCTTTGACATAGATGGTAAGACCATCCAGTTAGAAGAAGAAGAGTTACGCACTCATGATCCTGGTTTCTGGGAAGATGCTAAACGGGCGGAAGTCCAGATGAAGAAAGTAAAAGAACTGAAAAAGTGGATCGAACTTTATAACGAGGTTCATGCTGCAGCAGAAGAATTGCAGTTGGCTTATGATTATGTAAAAGAAGGAATCGTCAGCGAAGAAGAAGTTGACGAGGCTTATGGCAATGCCATCCAGTTGGTGGAAAGCCTGGAGTTCCGCAATATGTTGCGTCAGGAAGCCGACCAGATGAGTTGTGTGCTGAAGATCAACTCCGGTGCCGGCGGTACGGAAAGCCAGGACTGGGCTTCCATGTTGCTCCGTATGTATACGCGTTGGGCGGAGGCGAATGGATATAAGATTTCCGTAGCCAACTATCAGGAAGGGGATGAGGCCGGTATTAAAACGGCGACTCTCAACATCGAAGGCGACTATGCTTACGGATATTTGAAGGGTGAAAACGGTGTGCATCGTCTGGTACGTGTGTCTCCTTATAACGCGCAAGGCAAGCGAATGACTTCATTTGCTTCTGTTTTTGTCACCCCGCTGGTCGACGACACGATCGAGGTGAAAATCGATCAGGCTGCCATCTCTTGGGACACGTTCCGTTCGGGAGGTGCCGGTGGGCAGAACGTGAACAAGGTGGAATCCGGAGTGCGTCTGCGTTATCAATTTAAAGATCCTTACACGGGCGAAGAAGAAGAGATCCTGATCGAGAATACGGAAACCCGCGACCAGCCTAAGAATCGGGAGAATGCGATGCGTCAGTTGCGTTCAATCTTGTACGATAAGGAATTGCAACATCGTATGGAAGAGCAGGCAAAGGTGGAAGCCGGAAAGAAAAAGATCGAATGGGGTTCCCAGATCCGTAGCTATGTGTTCGACGATCGTCGTGTAAAAGACCATCGTACTAATTTCCAGACATCCGATGTCAACGGTGTGATGGATGGTAAAATTGATGATTTCATCAAGGCTTACCTGATGGAGTTCGGTGCTGAGGAATCTGCGGAAAAGTAAGTTTTCTACATTAACATTTGCATATCTCGATTATAAATCGTAATATTGCACCCGATTTCAGAGCTACGCTTTGAACAGGTCCTATAGCTCAGTTGGTTAGAGCACCTGACTCATAATCAGGGAGTCCTTGGTTCAAGCCCAAGTGGGACCACACAAAAGGTTTACACATTGAGTGTAAATCTTTTGTGTTTTTAAGTACTTGCCGATTTCCGTCTTATGCCGGTGCGGATGTTGCCCTTTTCCGCATGATGGGAGATACTTCCCGGAACGCGTTGATCTTCCTTGCCCAAAGTATGCAACCCAAAGAGCAAGTTGCGCATGCCATAAAGACAATACCCGTCGTGACCATCGTATCGCCCAATCCGACTAAAGGGGATACCAGTCCTCCGAACCCAAAGCCGACTGCACCCAATAAAGCCGAAGCTGCGCCGGCATGTTCACGTTCACATTCCATAGCCAAGGCGATAGTCGAGGTGAAAGAAAAGCCCATCATGAAAAGTAGGGTGATTAGCAATCCCTCGTAAATCCAGAAATTGCAATTTAGGATCATGGCTATACATACGATAATGGAAAGGGCGAGCATGCCTATGCTACTGGCGAGCGTGCTGTTTTCCGGCTGGCGGAATCTGACGGACAAGCCGGCAGCTAACCCGATCGCAACCGCATTGGCTGCAAAGCAGATACTGAACCCGAAAGCGGAAAATCCGTAATGTTCCTGCACAATGAAAGGAGAAGAGGCTATGTAGGCGAACAGCACACCTTGTGCAAATCCGAATTGAAGGACGTAAGCCATATAGCGCCGGTTTCGTAATATCTGGGCAAAACTGGCAAACATGCTATGCCACTTTGTTGCCTTGCGCTGTTCTTCTGGCAGCGATTCTCGGAATAGCCGGCATCCCAATAGCAGGATAATTCCTAATGCCAGTAATACCCAGAAGATCCCTTTCCAGCCAATCCCATCTGTTAAGCCTCCTCCGATGATCGGAGCAGCTACAGGAGCGACTCCGTTGATTGCTCCGATTATCGCAAGTGTCTTTGCCAACTCTTTACCGGTGAACATATCTGTCGCGACGGAACGGGAGATTACGATACCGCCGGCACCCGCAATCCCTTGTAGCAAGCGCAGTATTACAAATATCTCGATAGTGGGAGCAAAGATGCAACCTATCGTGGAAATGATAAAAAGATACATGGCTGCCAACAATGGAGAGCGACGCCCATACTTATCACTTAGCGGGCCGAAAAAGATTTGTCCTGCCGCCAGTCCGATCATACTGGCTGTCAAACCTAATTGTACCAATGAAGGTGTTGTCTTGAAATATTCTCCCATCGAAGGCAGGCTAGGGAGATACATGTCTGTGACAAAAGGCCCGAATGCCGTCAACATCCCTAACAGGGTAAGGAGAAAAAACTTGGAGTTTCCATTCTTACTTTGTATGTCAATCATCTTTTTTCTTTTTTATCTGATAAAACATGCAAAAGTACATTCAAACGAGCAAGTACGATTGTTTAAAATATCCGTTTCTTTGGTTATTATCGGTAGCTTTTCAATATCGGATTTCTACTTCTTTACCTTTCCATCTGTCACAGAATACGAAAACGGGGAAATTGTTTTTATTATACTTATATGTGTAAGTGACGGATGAACGCTTCCCTTCGCTGTTTTCGGATGTGATCTTCGTTATATTATGGCGATGATTTAACAACTGGATATTTTCAAAGTCATAGGAGTAGGCATGGCTATAGTACCACCAACCTAAGAACCGCATGGGTAATTCCAAGTGGCTGATACTGCCGGATGCATTGTCGTATTCATACGTGTATTTTACCAGTAGGTTGGATTCTTTGTCGTATACTTCTTGGTTGAGCAGTTGCCGGGTGGCAGGATCGAAGGTCAGGAGGGCATACCGGTCGCCCTCCTCGATCTGTTTTTCTTGGTTCGCCCCTTGTTGGAAAATGCCGGTGAAGGTTACTCTGATGGGCAAGCCGTTTGTATCGAGTGTCACCTCTTCTCGGTAATCTATGTCCATTGACGGTTCACCTCCACGGCTGACTTCGTAGGTTTTGTCTCCGATTTTGTTAAAATGTACCCAGGCATGTCCGTCAGCCATATCTTTGGGAGGCGTGTAGAATATGCCGGATAATTCCCCTTCCTCATAACTGAAATGAGTCGCTTGCCCATCCGGATATTGGATCCCGGCAAACTGGTTGCCAGAGTAAATGAATGAAGCGGTAACTAGCCCGTTTGAAAGAAGGACACTGGGCCGCCCGTCTATGCCTGTTAGCTTGATGTCGTCATTATCGCTGCAGGAAGATTGGCACAATCCGCCCATCAATAAGACGGCGGATAGAATAGTCGAAAGTAACTTGTTCATAATAATATCTGGTGTTTGTTTCTAATATGATGAATGGAGAGGAAAAAGGGTTGCAGCATTTTCTTTGCGGATGTTTATAATTTGCTATTTTTGTAAAATGCTATAACCATCCGGTGGCTCGGATATAAAAAAGTAAAAAATGGAAAAAGCGAATGTTACTTTGTACACGGTCATCGGAGATTCTAACCGTATCGTGGAAGCAATCCGGGAACGTTTTGAAGAGATGACCAAAGAATTTGTTTGTGAAGACGAAACGATCGACTTGACTTTGCCGGATGGAACACATGTCATCTTCTCGATCAAGCACCGGATGAGCAAGCCGGACTTTATTGCTTCCCATATATCTGGTATGGCCAATTATTTCTCGCAGGTGAAGACGCCATTGGTTGGACTAAAAGAAAATGTCTTGCTCCAGATACGTGTGTTCAACTGTGTGACTGGGATCACTTTCGATCTGAACGACAATGAAGACCGGACGAACTATATCCTGAACCGTTTATTCGAGATTGCCGGAGACGTGAACGGTTTTCTGCTCTATCCGAGCATGCAGATCTTTACCGGTGAAGGGAAGCTCCTCTTCTCTGCCAAAGGCGAAAGTCAGTTGACCGAATTTATCCCGGTCGGGAATGCCGATTTATTGGACGGGAACTACCAGGAAGAAGCTCAGGCTGATGTGGAAAGACGTTTGCGTTCGATTGCGTTGCTCGAAGAGAAACATGTCCCTTATATGGAATATTTGCGTAGTGAAGCATTGGAAAGTGAAGCCCGTTTGAGAAGCCGGAAGGAGATGGTGCAACGTGCCGCCGCGTTGTTTGCCGTTGCTGTCTATTCGGAAGTCATGCTTTCGGGAGGTTCGGGACGGGAAGAAGCCTTGTTCTATTTTAATAAGATGGAACAGTTGTACGAGGTGGAATCTTACCTGTCACCGGCCGAAGCCGCTTATATCGATAACCCTGATCCGGAAGAACAGGAATGTATTCTGTTCGGATGGCGCTATGAATGTGCAGGTGTTTTGCTTTGGGCGGCAGGTGTTGTGGATGATTTGCCTTATCCGTCTGAGATTATTGATGTCCCTGTTTTGGCTGCTATTTTCTGGCAACATAAAGGTATCGGTGGATTGCTTTCGAAAGGTTTCTCCCGTTCGCAGTCCGAAATATTGGATGCTGCCGATATTACACTTCGGTATGATTGGGCTTGTGTGGAAGCACGAGTTCATGGAAAAGAAGCTCCTGCTTCGCTGAATGGGGACGTTGTCATGGAACGGCATTATGCTTTTAATTGGATTATCGGAGCGAATGGCGGTGCAGACTGGGATGATATCCAACCGAATACATGATGCTAAGTTTCGGAGGTGTTTATTATGGGAAAGATGAAGTAATAAATAGAAAAGCAGAATAAATTCGTATATTTGTGTTTGATTAGATTATAATGAACAGAAATGTAAAGGATGTTGAGAGCTTCTGCAGATAGAAAAGACTTAAAAGATTTCGAACAGTTATTCCATCAATTACAACCCCGGCTTTATGCTTATTGTTGTAAATATATTGAAGATAACGAGCTTGCTAGGGATATTGTGCAGGAGTGTTTCATCAATTTGTGGGAAAATTATGAGAATGTACAAATTTCTTATGAGTTTTATTTATTTAAGGCTGTACATAATCGCTGTCTATCCTATTTCCGCTCAGAACGTATTCATTCGGAATATGCGAGTTCTGTAAAGATAAGGATCAAAGAACTTGAAATACACCCTGAATTACCTTATCCCCTGACTGAACTTTATGTAAAAGAGGTCAATACTTTACTTAAAGAGAGCGTATCCAAGCTTCCTGAGAAATGTCGTCTGATCTTTATGATGAGCCGCTATCAGAATATGAAAAATCAGGAAATAGCAGAAACTCTGGGTATTAGTGTTCGTACAGTAGATGCTCAGATATATAATGCCTTGAAAATATTAAAGATAAAGTTGAAAGATTATTTACCGGTACTGATGTTGCTGTTCCCTCATTTCTTTGCAAAATAAAAAAGTATACTTTTGTCTAAGTAGTGATTTCGACTTGTGCGTCATTCTTACAAAGAGCATGAGTTATGGAAGAATCAATCGATATATTAATTGTTTCTTATCTGAAAGGAGAGGCTACCAATGACCAGCAAAAAGAATTATTGGCTTGGCTTGAGTTGAGTGAAGAAAACCGATTCTATTTCCGCTCAATCAAGGATGTTTATGATCTGGGATGGATAGAGTCTGATATACGTGACAGCCAAGTTGATCGACAATGGCATAAATTTCTAGACAAAGTCTTTCCTGTGTATAATACAAATAGTTGGTTGAGAATAGGTCATATATTACTCCGTTATGCTGCCGTTTTTGCCTTCGGTCTTATTTCTATGCAATTGCTTTCTTATTTTATTGGTGATAAGGAAACTTATTCTAAAGTGACTAAAGTAGAAACTGGGGTAGGTGAACGTTCAAAAGTGAGTTTGCCAGATGGTTCGGTTGTTTGGGTGAATGCCTGTAGTTCGATTAGTTATGATGAATCTTTCGGGAAAGAGAATCGTACAATTCGAATGAGGGGAGAAGTTTTTTTTGACGTTGAGAAGGATCCGTCTAAACCATTTCTCGTTCATGCAGAACCTTTTACTTTCCGGGTTACTGGAACTTCTTTTAATGTTTATGCTTTTGATGAAGAAGATGAAATAAGTCTTGCATTGATAGAAGGAACTGTAACTGCCGAAAAAGGTTCTTATATGGAGAAACTTCGTCCAGGAGAAGTATTGGTTTATAATAAAACACAAGCGAAAATTACTCATAAAAAGCTTATCTCCAGTTCATATACAGCTTGGCGTTATGGAGAGATGTTTTTTGATAAAATGACTTTTGAAGATCTGACTCGTCGGTTGGAACGTAATTTCAATGTAAAATTTAAATTTGAGAATCAGAAGATCAAGAAAGAATCTTTTGGAGGTTCATTCCGTAAATATGAATCGCTGGAAACTATTATGAGAGTGATCAGTACAAGTACTCCTGTGAAATACCGGATAGAAAAGGATACTGTGTACATTAAATAATGAGTCGTTAACATTAAATCTGATATGGAGGAATTGCCTATGGTATAGAAGAAAGAGAGAAACAGATAAAAAACCGGGATAAGTGCCACCTTATCCCGGCTCTAATATCAAACAACAAAATTATTGTCTAATATCTAATCGTACAACAAAGATATGAAAAAAGAATATTTAATCAAAGGTGTCAAACTTTTGATACCACAAAAAATATGGCTAAAAATGAAGCTGATAACGGTCTTTTTATTCCTTGTTACATTCTGCTTGCAGGCCAATAACACGTATTCTCAAAATGCAACTGTTAACCTGAATTTAGAGAATGTGTCCTTGACGGACGTTTTCAGAGAAATAGAAAAACAATCGGATTACCGTTTTTTCTTTAATAGTGCGGTCTTGAGTGCAGTGAAGAAACAAAATATTAAAACTGGAGAGAAAAGTATTACTTCTGTCTTGGATCAGCTTTTTGAAGGGACAGATATCGGTTATAAATTGATAGATCATTATATTGTCATAACTTCAAAGAAAGAAGATGTAAGTAACTTATTGGCAAGATCTGATGCTTCTATACAGATCGTGGGATTGGTTACAGATGAGAATGGTGAACCGATATCAGGTGCGAGTGTAAGTTTGAAAGGTTCGACTGTCGGGACAATTACCGATATAGATGGAAAATATACAATCAGTGTGCCGACAACAAAGTCGGTATTGGTCTTTTCTTTTATCGGCTATGTATCTCAGAATATTATAGTGGGTAGTCGCTCTGTTATCAATGTGAAATTAAAAGAAGATAACCAATTGATCGATGAAGTAGTGGTTATTGGTTATGGTTCTGTCAGGAAGAGCGACTTGACAGGTTCTGTTTCTCAAGTTCGTTCTACTATCCTTGAGAACCAAGCTGTTCTTCGCGATCCGGTACAAGGATTGCAGGGGAAGGTCGCAGGTCTGGATATCACAGTCGGTAATAAACCGGGTGATACATCTACGCCCATTATCCGTGGTTATAATTCCTTGAATGCAGGTAACGATCCGTTGATCGTTCTGGATGGGGCTCCCTTTGGAGGGAAGATATCTGATATAAATCCAGCGGAAATCGAAGCGATAGACGTGTTGAAGGATGCTTCTTCAACAGCTATTTATGGTTCAAGAGGCTCTAACGGGGTTATCATCATTACGACAAAAAGGGGAAAAATGGACGGAAAGGTGTCTGTATCCTATGATGGATTTGTCGGTATATCCAAATCGTTTAAAGATTACAATATGATGTCCGGTGATAAATGGGCAAATTATTTGAGAGCTGCCAATCCGGGAAAAACCGATGCAGAATTGTTTGTTGGTGTTACGGATATTCTTGAAAGTCGGAACTTTGTAGATTGGCAAGAAGAAATGTTTTCCGGAACCGGTTTTCAAACAGATAATAATGTTACGGTGAATGTTGGTAAAGACAATATGTCGAATTTGATCGTATTAGGATATAATAAAAACCAGAGTATAATCGACAACATGTCAAGTGAGCGTTTCAGTATGCGTTTGAATGGGGATGTCAGGCTTTTTGATCGGTTGAAATTAGGATATTCAGCTATGTATTCCCACCGTAAGACCGATAACGGGAATAATAGCGTATTTTTAAATGGTACGACTTTGAACCCTGTCACTCGGATATATGATGAAGAAGGAGCTCTACAATACTATCCGAGCCCTTATTGTGAAAGTTTCATGCAGATAAATCCGAAATATTATGTGAGTGATGAATATTTGGAAAATCAATCATTTAGGGATCGTGCTTTCTTTAATTTCTCTGCAGAGTTGGATATCATTGATGGATTGAGTTTCCGTACAAGCTTGACTCCGGACTTCCAGTTTATAGAAGATGGTAATTATAACAGTCCGTATATGAACTTGATGTCATATAATTCATTATCATACAAAAAGACAACGGAAAAATCTTTGACTTTTACGAATATATTGAAGTATGACAAACAGATCGGTATCCATAATCTAAGTGTATCGGCGGTACATGATATGCAAACGTATACTACGGATTATTTGCAATTGACAGGCTCTGATGTCCCTTATTATGGTAAGTGGTACAATGTGAATGAAGCACCGGATATTTTTGAACGTAAATCTTCTTATACCAAATGGTCATTACTCTCATTTATGGGACGTATTAACTATACGTTGAAAGATAAGTATTTACTTACTTTGACTGGACGCTATGATGGTTCATCTCGTTTAGCTAAGGGTAATAAATGGGATTTTTTCCCTTCAGTGGCTTTGGCATGGCGTATTAATTCGGAACCTTTTATGCAGAATGTAGATGTAATATCTAATTTGAAAATGAGATTAAGTTGGGGAAATACTGGCAATACTGCAATAGATAGCTATTCTACCTTGGGAGCATTTTCCAAATATCCGTATGTCATGGGAATAGGAGAAGAATCTGCAATGGGTTATTTGCCGAAAGAACTATCTAATCCAAGTTTAGGCTGGGAACGTACGGAAGAGTATAATGTAGGTTTTGATTTTGGTTTCTTCCGGAATCGTATCGAGGGCACTGTGGATTTATATCGTCGTGATACTCATGATCTGTTGATGAAACGCTTGTTACCGATTACTACCGGATATAATGAAACTTGGCAAAATATTGGAAAAACAAGAAATACTGGTGTGGAAGTTGCCTTGAATACGGTTCCTTTTGTGAATAAAAATTGGGAATGGACAGTCGGCTTGACTTTTGCTTATAATAAAAATGAGATTGTGGAATTATATGATGGTTTGACACAAGATAGAGGTAATAAATGGTTTGTGGGTGAACCTCTTCAAGTCGAACTTCTGTACAAATATGACGGAGTTTGGCAAACGGAAGAGGCTGAAGAAGCTAAAAAATATGGATATGTGCCCGGTAATCCAAAAGTAAAAGATGTCAACCAAAATGGGAAGTACGATCAGGAAGATCAGTTTATTTATAATAAAATTCCGAAGTTTACCGGAGGTCTGAATACGACACTTAAGTATAAGAATTTAGATTTGAACTTGTATTTATATAGTCGTATCGGTTATGGTCAAAAAATAGGATTGTTGACTTATGAGGCGGGGTCTTCACGTATGAACCATCTCGATGTTGATTTCTGGACACAGGATAATCCGTCGAATACATTTCCTAAGCCGGTAGGATCCAATACTCAACCGCTTCTGGAACAGAGTGATTATGCTTATCGTAATTTGTCCTTCCTGCGTTTGAAGAATATCAATCTGGGATATACTTTCCCTGTACAAATGATTGAAAAAATTAAAGCAAATCGTTTGAGAGTTTATTTAGCTGTTGATAATCCATTTGTTTGGACTTTTAACAATTTTGAAGGGCTTGATCCTGAAAATTGTTATGCTTATGATAGCCATAGGCCTTTGACTTCTTTTGTTTTTGGGCTGAATGTTTCATTTTAAAATAGAGTGATGGTATGAAAACATTATATATTTATAGTCTTTTGTTTGTAGCATGTTTGCTACAGTCTTGTTCCTCTTTTCTGGACGAGACGCCTTATAACAAGATTACGGCCGGTAATTTCTATACGACTGCCAAAGAGGCGGAACAAGGAGTAAATGGTTTGTATTCCCGTATGCGGGATTTGTATGGGTCCGGATATATTTTATATATGTGCGAGGCTCCGACTGATATATGGAAAAGTGCCAAATCAATGGATATAGAATTTCAGAATTGGACTATTGATGCGACATCCAGTAATGTAACAAAACTTTGGACTAATTGCTATGTAACGATTAATCAAGCAAATGCTGTTCTTAAAGCATTGACAAATAACGATATTCCGGATTTAAGTGAAGAAAAGAAGTTACAATATATCAGTGAAGCTAAATTTATCCGTGCACATCATTATTACCATTTAGTACAGCAATATGGAGATGTCGAATTGAAAACAGAACCTACCGAGACATTAGTTACGGAAGCTTATAAGACACCCGAAGCTGAAATCTGGAATTTTATTATAGACGAAATGAAATATTGCCTGGAAAATCTTCCAGATGATCAGAATGTCTATGGCCGTATTACCAAAGAAGCGGTAAAACATAATTTAGCACGTGTCTATCTGACCGTTAAACGTAATGATGAGGATATTAAAGAAGCAAAACGGTTAGCCGAGGAGGTTATTGTTTCTTCTCATTCTTTGATGAGTTCTCATGAAGAGTTGTGGAATACTGACAATATGCGTAATCCGGAAGTCCTACTTCCTGTTCTTTTTACTACAAATACGGAGTTAAACGGGGAAGGACAGCAACTTCATGTTATGTTTACAGCTTCCTATTCGGATCACTATCCGAAAGTATTGGAACGTGATTTGACTTATGGACGTCCTTGGAGTCGTATTCGTCCTACTTATTATTTGCAGGAATTATATGATGAGACAAAAGATGCCCGTTGGGAAGATTGCTATCGTACTTTCTGGCGTGTAAATAAAGAAGAGGCAACCGATATGATTTTCAGCCCTTATTCGAAAAAAGAGGAAGAGATTGTATGGAGAAAAGGAGATTCTGTCATGATTATACCGAAACATCCTTGGACGAAAGAGCAGGTGAAGGCTGTTTGGCCGGTTTGGGTGTGGATGCCGGATGAGATGAGAGAGGAACTGCAGGATAAGGTTCAATCGGAAACAAATCCGAATGGAGAGTGGCCTTCCAATACGAAATTCCAGAGTGGAACGATGTATACGACTTTGATAAAGCTGCAAGATCCATTACGTCCGAGTGCAAATGAGATGAAAGGAGTCCGTGATATTGTGGTCTTCCGTTTAGGAGAAACTTATTTGCTGGCTGCAGAGGCGTGCCATTTGTTGGGAGACAATAAAAAAGCAGCTGAATATATGAATGTAATTCGTAAGCGTGCGGCTATACCGGGTAAGGAAAAAGAGATGGAGATAACGGCAGACCAGATCAATATTGATTTCATTTTGGATGAAAGAGCGCGTGAGATGGCAGGTGAATTTTGCCGTTGGTATGACTTGAAACGGACAGGAAAATTGTATGAGCGCATGAATAATCCGGACATGAATGAGATTGTAGCCGGTAAATTCCAGAAATATCATGTACTTCGCCCGATTCCGAGAGACCAGTTGGCCCGTATATCAAATCCGGAAGATTTTCCACAGAATGAAGGTTATGGCAATTAATAATAGAAAAATGAAGTACCCAGGCGTTTATGCCTGGATACTTCTCTTTTTAGTGCTGAATATGTATTCTGTTTTCGCATTAGAAAGAAAGAGCGCTTGTGTTAAAATCATTTTTGATACAGATATGTTGACCGACTGTGATGATACGGCAGCTTTGGGAATCCTGCATAAATTGGCCGACGCCGGAGAAACTGAGATATTGGCTACGATGGTAACTTCTTCTTATCCGATGTCTGCACCGGTGGTAGATGTTATAAATACATATTATAATAGGCCGGATATTCCAATCGGGGTTCCGAAAAAAGGTTACGGGGTTTATCGGGATAATTCATCCTTTTTGGATTCGGTTGCGGCTGAATTTCCGCATCGGTTGAAATCTAATTCTGAAGCTCCTGATGCCGTAACTTTATACCGGAAGATTTTGAGTGGGCAGGAAGATTCATCGGTGGTTATTTTGACAGTCGGTTACATGTCTAATCTGGCACTTCTTTTAAAAAGTGCCCCTGATCGTTATTCTGCACTAAACGGAATGGAGCTGATACGAAAGAAAGTGAAAGTTTGGGTTTGTATGGGAGGTAATTTCCCTGTTGATGATGCGTCTGATAATGTGAATTTTACACGTGATCCAGAATCAGCAGTGTATGCAATTACTCATTGGCCTGGAAAAATAGTTTTTGCGGGTAGAGAAATCGGGCATACGATATTTGTAGGAGATCGCTTAAAAGATACACCTATTGATAATCCGGTTCGGCGTGCTTATCAACTGCACAGGGAAAGAGCGAAAGCCGAACATTGGAATCATCATACGGCTGATCCGACTGCGGTTTTGCTGGCGGTAAGGGGTATATTAAATTATTGGGATTTAAGCGAATGTGGATATATAGATATTAAAAATAATTGTAGCTTTGTGTGGCAGGATCATTTCGAAGGAAATCAACGATATATCATACAAAAGGTGGATCGTGGACGATTGGGGCGGATTCTGGAAGATTTAATGGTAATACCACCGGATAAACATTGAATGAAATATGAAAAAACGACTGATTTCTGTACTTGTGATGTTATTGTTGCCATTGTTAGTTGTGGCTCGGCAAAGGGTGATTGTGGATACCGATATCGATTCGGATGTGGATGATGCCGGGACCTTGGCAATGCTTTATACTTTGCATAAGCAGCATAAGATAAACCTGTTGGGGACTATCGTGACCAGCGATGATCCTTTTGCTGTAACTTGTGTGAGTGCTTTCAATGCGTATTATGGAATGGGTGACTTACCGTTGGGCTTTCTGAAAGGACAATCTTTTTTGAAAAACCATTCTCGTTACACCCGGCAGATTTCGGAAGAGTTTCCGCACGACCTTCCTTCTTGGAAAGATGCGGAAACAGCTACTAATACCTATCGAAAATTATTGGCTGGAAGCCCTGATCATTCTGTTGTAATTTTGACAATTGGTCATTTGAGCAGTTTGCAGAGGCTACTTCAATCACCGGCAGACCAGTATTCTCATCTTAACGGGAAACAATTAGTCGAGGCGAAGGTTAAGAGATGGTATTGTATGGGGGGATTGTTTCCGGAAGGAAAAGAAGCTAATTTTTCACGACCTGATCCGGGGGCAACAGTATTTTGTTTGGCTAACTGGACAAAAGAAGTCGTATTTTGTGGATGGGAGATTGGTGAACGGATTATTACGGGCGATCTGGCATTGAAAGCAGAGCTAAACCCTAAAAATCCCATGTACAGGGCTTATGAATTATATAACGACTTTAAAGGGCGCGCCAGTTGGGACCAGGTTACTGCTTTTTTGTTGGCTGATGAGGCTTCCCATTATTTAGAATTGGATAATGCCGGCTCTTGTTTGCTTGAAGCGGACGGTAGTAATCGGTGGATATCCGGTAAGAAAGGAAATCAATTTATCGTACGGTTTAGGCCGGAGGTGAATGTTAAGGAGTTAGCCGGGAAGATAACGGATTTGATGTTAGGGAAAAACATTCTTGATTATTCGTATCTCCCTTGGGTTGGCAAATCTGTAGACTTTTCACATGGGCCTCTTGCTGTTTCTGAGAATAAACGGTTTTTGGTTCATGCGGATGGAACTCCGTTTTTTTATATGGGCGACACTGCCTGGGAATTATTTCATCGTTTGACAGAAGAAGAGATAGACCGGTATCTGGAAAACCGGCGGGAAAAGGGGTTCAATGTCATACAAGCGGTGATTTTAGCAGAATTGGATGGCTTGAATACACCGGATCGGAATGGTAACCGGCCATTGGTGAATAATGATCCGGCTCAGCCTGATGAAGCCTATTTTAACTGGGTGGATCGGATCATAAATAAGGCTGCGGCGAAAGGGTTATATATGGGATTGTTGCCGACCTGGGGTGATAAAGTTGATAAACAATGGGGAATCGGTCCCGTTATTTTTAATGAACGGAATATTGCCGGTTATGGCCGTTTTTTGGCAAACCGCTATAAAGATTATCCCAATATCATTTGGATAATCGGGGGTGACCGGAATGGAGGCGATGCCAATATGCCTGTCTGGAATGCGCTGGCAAATGCGATCAAGTCGATAGACAAGAATCATCTGATGACATTTCATCCTTATGGACGCCATACTTCCAGCCAATGGTTTCACAATGCTGACTGGCTTGATTTTAACAGCAGCCAAACCGGACATGCCAATTGCAGTTTCGATATATTTGAAAATCTGATTGTCGGAGATTATAACAAACTTCCAGTAAAACCGTGTATTAATATGGAGCCTTGTTATGAAGACCATCCTGTCAGGGGGGACATCTGTACCTCTACCACTTGGTTCGACGATACAAATACCCGGCAAGCCTTATATTGGAGCCTTTTTTCAGGAGCAGCGGGACATACGTATGGTTGTCATCCGATTTGGCAATGTATGTCACCTGTTTATGAGCCGGCGGGCAATGTGCTCAATAACTGGTATGATGACTTGGATTTGCCGGGTGCTGGAAATATGATACATGCTCGCAGACTATTCGAGAAGTATGACTTTTTCAGCCGTCGTCCTGCTCCTGAGATAATCTTGACGAAGCAGCTGGTGATCGGAGATATGGCAGTTGCGGTACAAGGCAAGGGATATGCATTTGTTTATTTACCGAACGGTAATCCTGTGGATGTTTGTCTAGAAACATTACCGGAGGCTACAACCTTGACATTACAATGGTATAATCCCCGTACCGGACAATATACTTTGATAGGAGAGGTTTCGGCAAAAGGAATTTATAGGGCTAAACCAATAAGTTCGGGTATTGGGAACGACTGGATATTGGTGATGAATTCTAAATGATTAAAGAAGGAATCCGGTTGTAGCTTTTGTTTTTGACCATGAGTCCTTGTTCAGAGTTGCAACCGGAGAAACTTCCTTCCCGAAGTCAGTTTGATTTGGGCTTTGTGGAGAATGCGGACGGAGATTGGGGCGATGTCCCATTCGCGGGAGGAAGAGTCTCTTTCGTTTTCAAGGTAGATGAAGCCGTTCTCCGGTTCGAAAATGTCTTGGACAAAGATCGAAGCCTTTTCTTTTGATGATAAATAAACCTGTTTTTCCCATTTCCTTTCATAGCAGAAGAAAGCCTCTAACGAGTTTTCCGTTTGATAGGAAATCAACAGTTTGTGCGGGTACGGGTCATGTGTGGATACCTGATAGGTGATGCAGCATGGTTCCTCCCTTTTTTACCTGTAAGAGTTTATGGCCGGTATCATGCGAAAAGCTAGGAAGATGCACGTTAGTGTATGGATTTTTTCATGGAATGTTTTTTTGCAAAGAAAGGCAGAACTGCTAAAGGGGCGCATATTCCCAATCCTTGTAAAATACAACGAGAAGTGGTTTTTTTACAAGCTCTTTTTCCTGTCTTGTTCATATTGTCGTTTTGTTATTTCTTCAAAATGAGATAAAAGTTCTTATATTTGTTTCACACATTGTAAACACAGAAGAATATGGAAACCGAAAATATCAAAATAAAAAATGTGTATCAGGGTGCTAATGTCAGGAAGTTACGTCAGTTAGTCGGCATGAAGCAGACGACCTTTGGCGAGATGTTGGGGATGAACTAGCAAAGCGTGTCCTGCTTGGGACAGAAGAGGGTGATTGAGAGTAATACGTTTCAGACGGAAAGCAGCAATGTCGGGATGGTGGAAAATCAGAGGGACAATATAGTGAATCATCCTGTCGATCAACAAATGGCCTTAAACAAGGAACAAGCCTCTCTTTACGAACGGATGCTTGCCATAGAGAAAGAGAAAAACGCGCTTTTGGAGAAGTTGCTGAAAGAAAAGTAGGTTCGTGTGAGGTGCGCAGAACTTTTCACGACGACCGTCTTCGTCGTCGTGAAGACAGTTGTCGTGGAAACATTTAAAATCCGCCCGATCTGTGTCATCCGCGAACCTGGTTCTTTATTTATGATTTAAAACTCGGATGTGAACCTCAATGATAGATTTAAAATAACTATCATGCCATCATATTTTTTATGTGGAGATTGAATATCTTAGTATGCAGGTGTGATAGTCCCCTTTTTAACTATCATTCAACTATCATTAATCAGCTGTTTAACCATCATTTTAGCTGTTTTACCCGAAATAGAAACACATCGAAAGTGTTAAAAACAGACTGTTTTCCGGAAAGCATAAGCTTTTTTTGTCGGGACACGTTGCTTTTTGTTTAAAAAAGCGTTAGATCTTTTCCTCAAAATGCCTGTATCAGGGCCATTTACACCTCTATCTGAAGGATTTTGAGACCCGGGTCTGCAGGTGTCCGACATCCGGGTCTTAATAAAAAGATATGACTATATTGCTGAAAATAAGCAATATGCTACGTGTAAAAAAGCTATCGCATCCATGATGGTATGATAGTTGAAAAAACATCTATCATGTCTACTATCATTTCGTGTAAATATTGATATTCATACTATAAAAAGCAAAGTATGATAGTATGACAGTTGTTTTCGTAATCATCTATCGTTTACCACGAAATTCCGTATCTGGCATTCCGTACCCTGTGAGGCGGGGTTCTTCTTTTTCGATATACGGAGAACCAGCTTGTGATCCGTGTCTTTCAGTTCCGTTTCCAGCATGTAGACCCAGGGAATATAAAGATTGTGGCTCCATTCAGTGAAAGTATCCAGTTCTTTGAACGGGGCGCCGTCGACACTATATTCCAAGATTCCGGCAGAAGGTCCGCTGACGCAGAAAATACCGATCGCTTTCCCCCGGAAATCCAGTGTTAGTCGGTCTCCTGGACGTGTAGCTTCTAACATAGGAACATCGACAAAGCCGTTCCGCTTGCCGGCCTTGTTGTCGGGATGCCAGTTGTCTACTAATTTCCAACCTTTGTTCAAGTGGGCTTTTTCGAGAGCGATGAAGTCTCCGTTATAATAACTGTAGGCATCCAGCGGCTTGGCCGGAATGTCGTGTGCCGCAATTGTCCCTTCCGGCGAAACTCCTTTCCACATCTCGTCGAAAAGATGGCCGATAGCGGCAGCATAAAACTTATGGCCGAAAGGTTTCGGATGAGTGCCGCCGAACTCGTCCCAGGTAAATTCGCCGTTTTGCATCCGTTCGCCGATCTCCTGGCAGAGATTAATCGAAGGAATAAGATAGTGATTCGCCACCCGTTCGTGATTCAGGATAACATCCGGCATCTGGCGGCGGGCGATCATCGGGATAAACGGGTCATAGATGAAATGCAACATGACGATATCCATTTCCGGGTTGCTTTCCAAAGCATGGCGCACTTCCCCTTCCATGCCGCGTACCTGTTCGAGGGCGCTGAATCTATTCGTGTCGTCGTTTACGGCGGCTTCAACAAAAAGAAGGTCGACTTTCCCTTTCGAAAGGATGTCATGTTGCAGGCGGAAGGAACCCGGAGTCGTCCCGGTCGAACCGATGCCTGCTTCTACCCATTCGAACTGTGTATAAGGGAAACGTTGCTGTAGTTGTCGCTCTATCATATTGCGCCATCCGTCCATTTCCGTGATGGAACCTCCCAGGAAGGCAACCCGCGCCCGGCGTTCTTTCTCGAATTTACGGAACGAGTTTTGCAAGCTGCCACGTACATTATAATGTATATACTTTTCGTACTCCGGCTGCTGGCGAAGGATGAAGTCTACTACCGGTTCCGGATTGTCTAAACTATGTGGATGATGGTCGCACCCTTTTTTTAGGATGACTTCCACCGGGCCTCCTGCCGCAAGATAGCGCGAACGTACGACATCCATGTTTTCCTTGTAGGGGACGGTCTGATCGCTGTCACCGCATACACTGATGATCGGTATGCCTGCGGCTGCAATCGGGGCGAGGTTGTCGATCGGGTTCCCTTTGAAATGTTCCATTCCGGCATCTGTCAGGTTCCATTCCTTCAACAGATCATTCCACAAAGCCGCGTTTTTTCTTCCCGGCCAGCTAAACACATCGCAAACAGGAGCGTCTACATATATGCAAGCCACTTTCTCAGTATTTTGGGCCGCCCAGTTGAAGACGAATAAACCGCCGCGGCTGAATCCTTCCAGTGTGACTTTTTCGGAAAGATCGTAATGGCGTGTCACATTCTTATAGAATTCGGTGCCTAAGGAAACCGCCCTTGGACTTCCGTATAGATGAGTCACGTCGTAGTAAACAATGTGGAACCCTTTTTCCAGTAACGCTTTGTCCACACTTGGAAAAGCATCGAAGAACGCCGGACGCCAGATCCACGGATTTCCTTTGGCTGCTTTTTTAGGTACGACAATGGTTGCCTGGCGATCCTTGAAGGTGAAATCGTAGCGGTCACATCCGTTCCATTCGCCTGTTTTTTCATGGGCCTGGGCGACCAGACCGGTTATCAGGGACAGAAGTACCAGATAAATAATCTTTTTCATAATAATCATGGTATTTATAAAGTTTACATTGGAGGGGCAAACGTACATAAAATGCTTATTTTATGCAAATCAAACCTCTAAGAATCAGGGGTGGGATGTGAAAGAAATAAAAATACTTCGTGTATTCGCACACACAAACTTGTGTAGAACAAAAAAAATGCCTTATATTTGCCCCGTATTATGAAAAACGAATATTAATATCATGAACACATTTCAAAAAGCAAGTGAGAAAATGACAAATTACAGATGGACAATCTGTGCGATGTTATTTTTTGCAACAACAGTGAATTACCTCGATCGCCAGGTTCTTTCTTTGACCTGGGATGAATTTATTAAACCGGAGTTCCATTGGGATGAATCCCATTACGGTACGATAACATCAGTTTTCTCAATTGTGTATGCAATCTGTATGCTGTTTGCCGGCCGTTTTATCGACTGGATGGGTACGAAGAAAGGATATCTTTGGGCTATCGGTGTTTGGTCGTTCGGAGCCTGTCTCCATGCCGGTTGTGGTATTGCAACCGAACATTATGTCGGAATGAACAGTGCCGCCGAATTGATTGCAGCGACAGGAGATGTTGTTGTGATATTGGCAACCGTGAGTATGTATTTCTTTCTGGCCGCCCGTTGTATTCTGGCATTGGGTGAAGCGGGTAACTTCCCTGCTGCCATCAAGGTTACGGCTGAATACTTCCCAAAGAAAGACCGTGCTTATGCGACTTCGATCTTCAATGCCGGTGCTTCTATTGGTGCTTTGGTCGCTCCTATCTCTATTCCCTTGTTGGCAAAAGCTTGGGGTTGGGAGATGGCTTTTATCGTGATCGGTGCGCTCGGTTTTGTCTGGATGGGTTTGTGGGTATTTATGTACACGACTCCGGAGAAGAGCAAACATGTGAGTAAAGCTGAGTTGGAGTATATTGAACAGGATAAAAACGAAAAAGACGTTGTTGTCGTTGAAGAAGAACACGAGAAGAAGATCGGTTTCTTGCAATGTTTCACGTTCAAACAGACTTGGGCCTTTGTTGTCGGTAAATTCATGACGGACGGGGTTTGGTGGTTTTTCCTTTTTTGGACTCCTTCTTACCTGAATACGCAGTTCGGTATCAAGACCTCCGATCCGTTGGGCATGGGGTTGATCTTTACTCTGTATGCCATCACGATGTTGTCTATTTACGGAGGTAAACTACCGACGATCTTTATTAACCGGAGTGGGATGAATCCGTATGCTGCCCGTATGAAAGCGATGTTGATTTTTGCTTTCTTCCCGTTGTTGGTACTGTTGGCGCAGCCGTTGGGTACGATTTCACCGTGGTTCCCGGTTATCATGATCGGTATTGGTGGTGCAGCTCACCAGTCATGGTCTGCCAATATTTTCTCGACTGTCGGTGATATGTTCCCGAAATCGGCTATTGCAACCGTTACGGGTATCGGTGGTATGGCCGGAGGGGTCGGTTCTATGATTTTACAGAAAGTGGCTGGGAATTTGTTTGTTTATGCAGATGCAACTCAGATGACATTTATGGGCTTCACTGGCAAGCCTGCCGGTTATTTCATAATCTTTTGTGTATGTGCTGTTGCTTATTTGATTGGTTGGATTATCATGAAGATTTTGGTCCCGAAATATAAGGTGATCGTTCTTGAATAGTTGACATAGAGAGTATATAGTTTATAAGAGAAGAAGGAGGATGTGCCCGTATGGATGCATTCTCCTTTTTTACTATAGGAGAGCGGCTGTTTTACCGGATACGTTCAAGAATGACAGGTTGACCAGTGTTTGATCGATTTTGCTTCGGAAAGGAAATCTTTGCGATCACTTAAATCACACTTTTTCGGGCGAAGGTGAAAGGAACTTTTTCCTTTTTATCATGATAATATCCCAATATTTTTTCTTGCGTACATTAGAATAGAGTATTATGTATCCAGAGCGTAACGAAAAAAAAGTTTTCAAAACAT